>Ga0255766_10002056_pt1 | contig 18126 bp, 14 predicted proteins | sample 071ome_23_FD_179966 | JGI IMG/M metagenome (GOLD analysis project Ga0255766, IMG submission 179966) | Coastal salt marsh microbial communities from the Groves Creek Marsh, Skidaway Island, Georgia - 071403BT metaG (version 2) | ecosystem: Environmental > Aquatic > Marine > Intertidal zone >... | reverse complement strand
TTCTGTTACTCGACGACGACGACGACAGAGAAGAACGCGAAGAAGAAGAAATAGGTTTGTTGTTCGTTGTTATCCATCTCTCATCGACATCGCGCAACGAGCGCCGACCAGAAGACGACGACGACGGCGAAACCGCGTCACGGTGATAATGATGGTGCAAAACAACGCGCGATAGCGACGATGACGCGGCGACCACAGAGAGAGATGATGTCATGAAATTTTCAAATATATGTGTGTATACTTCTCTCTGTCTGCGCGCTCTTTTTGTGGATAGCTGCACTTTTTTTTTCCAATTTTACGCGCTCAAATACGTATTTTGTGTTTATACTAATAACAAACCATGCCGCCGGTTGTCGCGGGAAGCGGTGTGAACGAGAGCAACAACAACAGCAGCAGCGATGATACCGACGACGACGAAGAAGAAGAAGAACTGAGCCGAAGAACGTATCTCGGTTTTAGCGGTCGAATGGTTACGTCCAAAGAAGTCGACGCGGTGGATGCGTACGCGACGAAAGTCGGCGGCGAACCAAAGTTTTCCGCGACAGAAGAAAAAGGAGACGACGACGATGAAGGAAAGGAGACGACGACGATGTCGTCGTTGTTATCGGAGGAGCAAATGCGGTGCAAGTCGTGCGAGAGTAAACTGTCGCTGATTTTCCAAGCGTACGCGCCGTTGACGGCGATCGGGGACGGCGTGCGAGAAGATATTCTCGAACGAACTTTGTACGTGTTTTCGTGCACGAATTTTACGCGCTGTTGCTCGGGAGGAGGGGCATCGGACGTCAACGACGCGACGACGACGACGGGAAAATGGAGAGCGTTTCGAGTGCAAAAAAGGAAAAAAGAAACGAGCGATAGCAACAGTGGTAGTAGTATTGAGAATACTGTTAATAATAATAACAGCATGGATTTGAACGCGAAGGAAAAGAACGAGGATTTGTTTGGAACGAACGACGATTGGGGGTGCGACGAGAGCAAAGACGATTGGAACGTCGACGACGACGACGACGCGAGAAAAGAAGAGGAGGAGTCTTTGGAGCAGCTGACGAAACAGTTAGACGAGGCGATGTTGAAAGAAAAAGAGAGGAAAGAGGAGCTCGAGCTACTCGAAGAAGAAGACGATGATGACGACGACGATGAAACGCAAATTGAATCGTATCACGAGGACGCTCCAAACGCGTTGCCGGAATTTTACGTGTGTTCAGATTTAGAACCTATAAAGGCAGAGGCGAAGAGAAAAGCGTTAGGTTTAAACGATAAAGTAGATTCAATGTTGCGTAAATACGCCCAAGAGGAAGGCTTGGAAGTTTCGGAGATTGAGAAGAGTTTACTCGAGTTGCACGCCGGAGGGAAAGTCGCGGAGATGAAGGACATGATGGACGAATCTGGAACGAGGGAAGTCTCGTCCTCGTGGCAAGGCGAAACGTACGAAAAAGGCGAATCCATCAACGCATCCGAACAGTATTTGAAGTTTCAAAAACGCATAGCTCGAGCGCCGGAACAAATCGCTCGATACCGTTTTCGAACGCGCGATTGCGATATCGTTTGGCCAGATGAGGATGTGCCGACGAGGAAATCAAAACCGTGCGAGAAATGCAAAGGCAAACGCGAGATGGAATTACAGTTGACGCCCGGATTGTTGAAAGAAATCGAAGACGCGTTGCGTTTACGAGCAAAAGCCGGAAGGAAGGGAGGTATTTCAGAATCTGATGCGATTGCTTTCGATTTCAATGCCGTGGGGGTCTGGACGTGCACGAACTCGTGTTTCGACGAGAGCCAGACGACGTGCGTTCGCGAGGAGGAGGTTTTTGTCGCATCCGATGGAATAGATCAATCCATATTAGCAAAATTAGCCGCAGCAAAATGAGAGAAGAGCAATACGAACTGATTTAGAGCTACTTCGTACAAATATCTAGTAAATTACACTGCTACATGCGCGATACTATATCAGCGACGCGTTCAACAGTCGCATTTCTAATACTTTCATCGTGGAAGAGTTTCAACTCGACGCGATACCGTTTCAATTCGTTTGCCATTTCTTTCGTGACCTCGCAGATGGACGAGTTGTTGTTCGACTCGTTTATTTCTTCCACTTCGTCGTTGCTTTTGATCTCGGTAAACGTTTCGAGTATTCGCGCGCTCGCTTTTTCTGTGCCTTCGCTCGCGTCGATCCATTGAAATTGCTTTTCCGATCGAAGCCACGTGAATTGCCTCTTCGCGTACATTCTAGTTTCTCTTTGTAACTCTTCGATGAACTCGAGGAGTAGAGCGGCGTATCTGTTCTTCGCGGTTTCGCCATTGTTCTCTCTTTCTCGTTTACATTTCAATAAATAATCGATCGCTTGCGCGTACCCGATCGCTCTCGACGCCGAATTCGTGTTCGGCTTCACCCCTTCTCTCAACAAATACGCCGCTTCGTCCAGTATGCCGTTTGCGACCATTTCTTCGACTCTTTGATCCATTCTTCGATATAGATCGATTCTGTTCATCGATAACGCGTAACAGTGAAACTGTTTACTTTCATCCTTGACTGGTTGGAAAGATCCTTTCGGCTTTCCTCCGGAAACGTCTAAAATTTCCAACGCTCTCGTTAATCTGTACCAGTCGTTTCGTGCCAGTTTCCCCGCGGTTTCCGAATCGCCTCGCTGTTTTAAATACTCGATGGCTTCATCCCAAGCCGCCATTGCATCCATCGCGTCATCATCGGCGTCACTATTATCGCTATTTGCATTGCTACTGCTTTTATATCTATCTCGAATTTCCTGTACTTGCTTTTCTGCTCTCAAACTGCTCTCTTTCGTCGATTTCGGTACGTTCGGTTTCCCGTCCGTCAACCATTTCACGTACATCCCGGTCCCGCCGCATACGATGGGCACTTTCCCTCTCTCGTGAATATCGTCTATCCACCGATTCGCCAACTCGTAAAACTCCCCGACGTCAAAATCTTCCGTCACGGGTGATTTTAAATCCAAACCGTGGTGTCGGATCGACTGCATGTCTTCTTCGGACAGCTTCGCCGAACCGACGTTCAAGTTTCGGTACACTTGCACCGAATCGGCGGAGATAATTTCTCCGTCGAGTTGTTTCGCGATGGAGATGGCGACGGAGGATTTCCCCACCGACGTCGGGCCGGAAATCACCAGCACTCGTTTCTTTCTGTCGTTGTTGTTGTTGTTGTTCGCGTCATCGTCGTTACCACCACCAACAACAACAACACCATCTTCGCTTTGACGACGTCGCACGGCAGCGGCGCTCAACGGTTTCCTCTGATTTTTACGCGCGACAACGACGACAGAACCGCCTCCTCTCGTTTGTCCTCCTCGCGTTGTCGTCAAAAAACCTCTCGTCGTCGTCGTCGTCCTCTGTCGCGCAAAGTTTGTTTTCGCGACGGTTAACGCGGCGGCGCGAGTCGCCGCGGCGACTGCGGCCCTCATTTATTTAGTGTGAAGTCGTTCGTTCTCCACATTTTTTTTCCCTACTACGACTACTCACTAAAATGAACAACAACAACAACAACAACAACAACAACAACAACTCGATGACGACGACGATGATGAACGCGATGAAGCGAGTCGAACGCTTGAAAACGCAAGTCGTCGTCGACTCGCGCGATGATAACGCTGGCGGTATTCCGACGACGAGCGCGACCAGACTCGAACGACAAGAAACTTTCTTTTCCTCTCCGTGGGTGCGTTTTTTTTTTCTCTCTCTTTTTGTGTTTTTACTTAACGGTGCATCGAATCGCTTTTTTTCTCTCTTTCTCTCTTTTCGCGACGCTCTCTCACTCGTTGTTGTGACTGTTGATGTGTTTGATGTGCAGGCTTCTAAACATCCGGACGACGTGGTCATCGTCTGCGCGTTGAGAACGCCAATCACGCGCGCGAGAAAAGGCGGATTGAAAGATACCACCGCGGACGATCTCGTGGCAACGGTTTTGCACGCAGCCATGAAAGAGACAAAAAATATAAATCCTACAGACATTGGCGACGTGGTCGTGGGATCTGTGTTGGGAGATTCGAGCCAACGCGCAAACGAGTGCAGAATTGGAATGTTTTTAGCCGGTTTTCCGGTGAAAGTTCCGGTGAGGACGGTGAACAGACAGTGTTCGAGCGGATTGCAAGCGTGCGCGGACGTGGCGAGCGCGATTAAAGCTGGATATTACGAGGTTGGCATCGCGGCTGGCGTGGAGACGATGAGTAAAAATCCCATGAAATGGGACGGAGGGTTTAATCCAAAAGCTGCGAGCGTGACAAACGCGCAGAATTGCTTAATACCCATGGGTGTCACGAGTGAAAACGTAGCCGCGAAGTGGCACATTTCGAGAGAGGAGCAAGACGCGTTCGCGGCGGAGAGTCACAGGAGAGCCGCGGAGGCGAGGCGAAACGGGAAGTTTAAGAGTCAAATCGTGCCCGTGGTGACGAAAATTATCGATAAAGAGACGAAAGTGGAGAAAGAAGTCATCGTTACCGAGGATGATGGGATTCGAGAAGGCGTGACGGTGGAAAATTTAGCAAAGTTGAAACCGGTGTTCAAAAAAGGCGGGAGCACGACAGCCGGGAACGCGAGTCAAGTCAGCGATGGCGCTGGGGTAGTCATTTTGTGTAAACGATCGTACGCGATGAAACACGGGTTGAAAGTTATGGCCAAGTGGAAATCCTTCAGCGCAGTTGGGTGTCCGCCGGAAATTATGGGCATTGGCCCAGCCGTGGCCATTCCGGACGCGTGCGAAAGAGCGGGCGTGAAAGTTTCTGATATCAATTTGTTCGAGCTGAACGAAGCATTTGCGAGTCAAGCGTCGTATTGCGTGAACCATTTGAAGTTAAATAAAGATATCGTGAACGTAAACGGGGGTGCTATTGCGCTCGGACATCCGTTAGGGGCGACCGGGGCGAGGTGCATGGCGACGTTGCTGCATGAGATGCATAGTAGAGACCCATCGTGTAAGCTCGGGGTGGTGTCAATGTGTATTGGAAGCGGTATGGGCGCTGCTGCCGTCGTGGAAAGAGAGTAAAAATTGTTATAAAGATACTAGGTACCATTTAATATGAAACACATAAGGAGACAGAAATGTACGTACAAGTGTTGCTTTGAATTTGTGACTTTCTCTAATTTTTGCTGTGTGTGTGCTACAACTCTATAATTTTTTTAAATATCTAACGTTTCCTCTTCATCTGCTTCTGCTTCCTCGACGTCTTCAAACGCGGTGAGGTCGTCTTTCGATCCGAGCGAGGCAGAAACGGACGAGGTATTTCCACCGAGGACAAATTCTGCGGCGTCTAACTTCAACCTCGAAACCGCCGCGGTTGCCTTTTCAGCCAGGCCTTTCCCCCGTCCCCTGCTGAAACCTGGAGTACCGTCCGGGCCTTTTGAAAGCGTGAATTGGGACCCAACAAATTGTGGTCTCGGAGAATCGCGTCCGCCGTTATCGCTTCCCATCGCTGAATTTGACCTCGTTGGCGTCGAAACGCCTGCATTCGGACCTTCTTTCGTTCTCTTAATACGTTTCGCGGTGTACTCTTTATTCTCACCTTGCGATTGGTTCACGAAATACGTCGCCTCGTCCCCTTCGAATAAGGTCACGCCGCCATCCACATCCGCACCGTGGAAGAATGCTTTCCCGACTTCACCGGTATCTGGATCACTGTGTGACAAAAATCCGTAAGAACCTTCGCTTTTCGTGCTCAGGACGGTACCGGTAAATTGTACTAATTTTACTTTCGTCGCAAACTGTTTCTTCTCGTCCCGCTTATCGGTGGCGATGCAAAAAGAAACCAAGTCTCCGGGTTTCGGATTGCAATTTCTATCGACGACAGTTTTGAATTTATAACTTTGTGAAGTTCCGTCTGCATTTTCGACGACAATTGTGCCATTGTTGCTCGCGTTGGATGAAAACGAGGATTTTCCAAAACTTCTACCAGAGGCAAAAACAAGGCGTTCTTTGCAGATACCTCGAACGCTTCGTTCATCGACGGTTTCAAAGACTACCTTCGAGCCTTCAGGAGCTTCGCACACGTTGTGTGCGACCAAAGCATTTCTGTTTTGGTCTCTATGAACGGTAAATTGCACAATTTTCCCCACTTTTGGATTTTCTAAATTCTTCAATTGCGTAAAGTGGAAAAATACATCTTCCACGCGCTCTTCGCATTTGATGAAGCCAAAACCGTTCTTGATGACGACAATTTTACCCAATTCTATTTCTGAGGGCGACGGACTCTCTTCTTCACCAGAATTTGGCGCCTCTACGTACTTTTTAACGCTATCATTGTTACTCTCATCGACGACGTCTACTTTCTTCTTACCCCAGGAATCGCCATCGATGCCGTCTTTATCGAGCAAGGCGGCGTTTTTCTCCTTCTCGACGAGCTTACGCTGAAGTCTGAGCTCTGACTCGATCGCTCTAACGGTTTCGTCGTCGCATAGTTGCACGTTCACTGCGTTCGCTTTCTTGCCTTTGCCGTTACCTGCGCTCACCTTTACAATTTCAAAACTCACCGCGGTTCCAATGGTCAACTTTCCTAAATCTGCCTTGTTTTTTAATGCGGTGTAATGGAAGAACACACCTTGTTCGTCTCTCCTGTTGTTGGTGGTGTGCGAAGGCATTCTCCCGTGCGCTTTCTGAATAAACCCAAATGATTGCGATAGCTTATCAATGCGTCCGTAGGATGTTGGAATCTCCTCGAAATACTCGTCTTCCTCTTCCTCTTCCTCTTCCTCTTCTCCTTCGATTTTTTCATCCCCTTCCTTCTTCGTTTTCTTCTTCGTTTTCTTTTCTTCAGCGCTTCCTTCTATCGGCGCGATGTCTACGACTACGTATTTCTTCGTCATCGGTTCTTGACCTAAACTGAACTTCACTTTCATTCCTTGCTTCAACTTTTTCTTACAGCTTTCTAACACGTTTGCGCCGTTAAACTCGAGTTCGAGCGGCTTTTCCTTCGTCTCCTCTTCCTCCTCCCCTAACGAACACGACACGCACCCTCCGTACGCCTCGTGCTTCGTTTTTCCTTTTAGCCCTCTCTTCACGACGCCTTCTACGTTTTCCTGGACAATTCTCACTCTCAAATCTTTCTTCGAGCATCGCATGACGTCCGTCGCTTTGTGCGTTTTGTCTCCTTTTTTGTTTTGGCCGCCTCCACCACCGCCACTGCCCCCATTCCCGACGACTTTAAACTTCACCACGTCTCCGGCTAACAGCGGACGATCCTCGAACTCGTCTTCCTCCCCGTCGTCGTCTTCTTCTCGCTCTCTCGTCAAATCTGGATTTTTAAAGTACTCGCTGACGTGGAAAAACAGTTGCTGCTGAGACCGAAGCGTCGGTTGTCGGTTCGAGGTGGATGATGTCGATGGTTTTTCCTCCTCTTTTCTTTGTTGTTCGTCTTCTTCTTTGGTGGTTTTATTAACATTACCATCGTTACCATCGTAATAGTCGTGCGACAATCGCAAAAATCCAAACGAGTCCTTCAAAACGACCACCGTTCCGAACGCGTACTCTTTTTCGTTGCTCTTGTTCTCGTCGTTGTTGTTGCTGTTGTTATCAGCAGCGGCGCCGCCGGTCTTCTTCTTCTTCATCGTTTTCGTTTGTTGTTTAGGCCTTTTTTCTTTCGCGATTGATGTTCGTTTTTTTTTTTGTTGTGTTTTGCTTTTCCCTTTCGCGAGATGAAATAAAAAGTTTATCGTGGTGAAAAAAATGTGTGGAATTTAATTGGGCAAAACAAAAAATTCACAAAGGGGGAAGAGAAAAAAAAATAAACACACTATTCCCTCCCACAAAAAGTGGACACGCGTACGCGCGCGACAGACAAACAAACAAACAAACATGTCGTCGCCGCTGTTAGAGAACGTGGTGAAAGCGGTGTCACCGTCCATGCACAAGAAGTTGTTTCCGATGTCGTCTGATAACAGTTCTTCCGCGCGGGAAAAGAAACACAACACCGTCTCGTCGAATTTGAAACCACCGAAAGGAGGAGCTTTTGGACAAAATTCAGTTACGACGACGGCGGCGACGACGACGACTTTGTTGAGCAGCAGTAGCGGCGGAGAGAAGAAGAAGAAGAGAAGCAAAGAGGAATCCTCTTCTTCTTCCGATGAAGACGAGGAAGAGAACGAAGAGCCGCAGTGCACGCCGGAGAAAGAGCAAGTGAACGAGATATTGCCAAAGTCGCCGCACAAATCGGCACTGAAACCTCTCGAGTTACGCTTGGCTGCTCGTTTCGGGCAACAAGACTCGCCGAGACGAAAATCGATATCTTTCGCGAACGAGGAAGAGTTTCAGGTGAAATTGATTCCAAAGAATAAAACCGGGACGCCAGAGGTGACGTGCATGATTTCTGGATCTTTGAAGAGGAAGATTGGGGAAGCGGAGAGATTGGCGCAAGAGTCCTGGGGGCTACCCGTCTTGAGCGGCAAACGTGAGAGGAAGCCGTCGAGAATATCTTTTACGTGCAACAAGACGAACAGCAATAACAACGCGACGACGCCGACGCCGGCGTCAACAACGACTTCTGGAGATAAGGAGAGCGCGAATAATAAGAAACCGAGGCGTTCGTCTGTGTCTTTTAAACCGGCGTGTTCGGACGACGATACGACGCCGCCTACGAGGAAGTCGGGCGCGAGAAAAGTGCAAGATACGCCGGCAACGAAAAAATCACACAATTCCAACATGACACCGTCCCCATCGTCGTCGAATGAGACTACTAAGACGAACAAGACGGCCCCGTTAACGAGCGGTGGGTTGAAGAGTCGACCGCAAGCACCGAATAACACGCCGGCGAATACGAGCGGGAACGAGATTTTCAGCCTCGAAGGCTTTGATCTGTTTCGATCGACGCCGAACGCAAAAGCTATTCGTGACGCGTTGTTTGAAACCAAAGAGGAGGATGAGAAAGACGACATCGCGGCGTCGAAATGTTTGGACACGTGCGAAAAGTTATTGGCGTCGCAGCCGCCAGCGATGGAACTCGCCCAAGCGCTCGAAAAGTTGGCCGAGCCGCAAGTGACTCCAGGGAGAGCAGTGATGGAATGGTTGAGCGATGCAGAGATCTATTCCGACAACGAGGATGAGAAATTTGAAGAAGACAAAGAGAACGCGAAGACGCCGCCTTCTTCAACGAAAAGCAACAACGATTCTCCGGCGACGATATGCATCAAGGCAAAAAAATCGAAGAAAACGAAGAAAGCGTCAAAGAAGATGAAGAAGAGTAAGAAAGAGAAGAGCATGTCGTACGCGCTGGCGATGAAATTCGAACAATTGCACAACGCTTTGGAGCAAATGCAGCTGGCTTTGTTCAAAGAGAGAAAGAAGACGATGAAATTAAGAAAGCTTTTGCTCGAGGCGGCAGAACGAGAGAATAACAAAGTGGAAGAAAAAGTGAGCACTTTGAAGACGACGAAGGAAGAGAAGACCGAAGAGAAGAAAAGCGATACAAATGATACGACGTGCGTGTTGTGCAACGAGATTAACGACGCGGTGAAAGTTACGATGCGATGCGTCAAGTGCAACAGCTTCGCGCACGGCAAATGCTGTAAACCGGCGTTGCGACGAGCGCCGAAGGAATGGACGTGCTCAAAATGCTGTTGAAGCAACAATTTTTTATAAAATATACATAACTTTACTTCTGGTTGTTCTTCTTATTCCGCTTGCTCTGTTCCAGTTGATCTTGCAACACGATGAGCGCGTCTTGCGCTGCCGCCAGCTTGGCTTTAAATTCTTCGATCGAACTTTCGAAATTTTCCTCCACATCTCTCTCCCCGTCCATCCATCCTTTCAAGCGTTCCAAAGGCGCAGGAGACTGAGATTGAGAACGAGCAACTTCAACCACATCTTTTTTCTCTTCGACAGCTTCTACTACCGGTGGTGGTGGTGGCGGTGGTGGTGCGACAACTTTTTCTTCTACTACCGTCGTCGCTTCTTTCTCGGCTAGCGCCGCTGTTTCTTCCACTTTTTCTTCTTCTTGCTTCACCACCGGCGCGCTCGCGTTGCTACTATCACTATCGCTACTTTTACCGCTACTGCTCTCTACTTCTGTTTCTTTCTTTTCTTCTTCTTCTTTATCTTTTCTCTCACCACCTCGCCCGATATTTGTCGCAACCAGCGCCATGCTCAGCACAGCTGCGCCGACGCCGACGCCAAAGGATGTCGTAAACGGTACGGAGGTGGTTACGCTTTGCTGTACTACGACCGCCGCCTTCGACGCCGTACTAGCAGCGCTTTTACTCGTCTCGACTTTGAACCGCTCAATCTTTCTCATTATCGCTTCTTTCGCGTTCTCGGGCACGAGTCGCAAGATGTTCTTCGCGTTTTGTTCTTGGCTTTTCTCTTCTGTCGTAGTTGTTGTTGTTGTTGTTGATGATGATGATGATGATGATGATGATGATGTCGACGCGACGCTCTCTTTCTTTTCCTCTTTTTTCTCTTCTTCTTCTTCTTCTTCCTTTTCGCTCGTGGTCGTCATCTCCTTCCGTTCAATAATCTGAAAAGTCCCTTCTCCTCCGCCCTCTTCAAAGTCGCTCACGATCAACTCCTCCCCAACTCGTAACGTTCTTCGCGAACCTAATCCATTCAATCGGACGATATCTCGCACGGATATTCCGTTCTCTTTGGAGACGATCGAGAGCGTTTGTTTCGGTTGCACTTTGACGATGATTTTTTTCCCAACGACATCATCTTTTGTCGATGTCGATGTCGATGAGGCCGCGAAAAAAGTCACGTTGTTCGTCGTCCGTCGACTACAACCGTTATTATTACCACGACCACCACCGATCCTCGAGCGCGCCGCCAGAAGATGTTGTCGCGCCGCGAACAACATCTTCTTCTTCTTCTTCTTTTTAAATAAATAAGGTGTGCGCGTGAGTACGTGAAATTTTGAAGCCATTTTTTTCAAAGAGACCGAAGAAAAAAAAGGACGACGTTTTTTCACTCCAACGCGCGTAAAAACAAACACAAATAAAAACACATGCTGTTTTCCGCGTTGGCATCTTCTCCGGCGCAGCTGCTGCGGACGCTGGAACGACGACAACAACACCGAAGAAGAAGAATAACATTTTCGCGATGCGTGACAAACATCATCATTTCCACCACTAGGAGGAGGAGCAGGAGCAGGAGCAGCGGCAGTATTTCTGCTGCTGCTGCGCGAAGTTGTTGCGTGAGTAAATGTAACGATAGCATCACCAGTAGGGAAAGAAGAGAAAGAACTTTTAACGATAACGAGAGAAGAGAGACGAGTCAAAGAACGCGCGCGATGATGGGAGGAGAGGGAGAAGTTTTAGACGCGACGTATCCGGTAGCTTTGTTGCTCGGTTTAGGCGTCGGATATGGCATCGCGCGCATAATAGTGTATACGCGTTTACAGTACATCGCGGCTAAGTTTTTAACTTTGCGAGTGTTTCAACCGGAGGCGAGAGTGTTGGAGTACGATTGCGGGAACAGCGGGAGAAATTTGTACTACTATCCGAAAAATGTAAAGTTTGTGACGTATAAAGGGCCAGAGGTTAAAGGAGATCTGTTGGGCCAGATTTCTGTACAGGCGGAGATTCCCGTGCAGATTGAACCGGTGGCGTACGAGAAGAGTTTGTCCGGCATGCGAGAGGAGTCGATGGACGCGGTGGTCAGCACCGGAGCGTTTACGAGAGTGTTGAAAGAGAAAGGGAAAGAGACGTTAAAGGATGTGTTGAAAGAAAACTCGAGAGTGTTGAAATCAGACGGTCAAGCGGCGATGATTTTCATCGAGCCAAAGTCGGATGAGTTGGTGGAGATTTTGAACGAAAACGGCCGAACGCTCTTCAACCCTATGGAAGTGGACGAGAAGTGGGAAACGCTACCGCTGTTTCCGTATTTAATCGGAACGATGACGAAGCGAGAGGGAAGAGTTGGTGGTGGTGGTAGTGGTAGTAGTGGTAGTGGTTATAAAGCAGAGAAGCCGAAGAGTGAATTGCAATCCATTCGCAGCAGACGCAAGCCGAAGAAATAAAAAAACGATGTTTTATTAGGTGATTTCTTCACCGCGCGTAAACTTAGTTCTAAAAACATTTTGCTCGTGATGATAATAATGATACTAATAACAATAATAATACAGACTAAACGCGATGACAATTATCTCTCACTTTTTTGATATCTTTGATCTATGTGCGTTGCAACGACGCGCGTGCTTATTATTACTAATGTCTTCTAAAGTTAAGTCAGAGTCTAATTGAGCCCCCAATCCCTCTGCTACTTTGCTTCCTCTTTTTCTCCTTCTTTTTCTTCCTCTAACATCTCTCTGAACGTTTGACACAAGTGATTCTTCCTCCCGTCCGTGATTATCTTCTTGTCTAAAAACGGATTCACCCCTAAACTAATTCCATCTGCTCCTCCTCCTCCTGTAGTCGAAAGACACGCCGGACAATAATTAGATTTCCCGACGATAATCTTCGAACTGATGCACTCGAAACAAAACGAGTGCAAACATTCCGTCTGTTGTCATTTATGATGTCACACGTGCAGATGCGGAGAGAGAGAGAGAGAGAGAGAGAGAGAGAGAATAAATATTACACACACATATCATCGTCAATGCGTTTTGCGCGCGTAAAGAGAAAGAAGGGGGAGAGAGAGAGAGAGAAAGAGAGAAGAAGAAAAGAAGAAAACGCTTCTTCTTCATCATCAACATCAACAACATTAAACGTAGTAATGATAACAACAACAACGCACCACCGTGTTCGCGTCTCTCAGCACTTTTTTACACGATTCGCACGTTAAACTCGCGCGTAACGTGTTTTCGTCCACCTCGATTTCCTCCAAAGCTGGGTTGATGGAGGCGTTTTGTCCTCTTCGTCTTTTCAACATCACAGTGAGTAGTGTGTAAGTGTGTTTAATTTTTTATGCAGAAGAAGAAGAAGAAGAAGAAGAAGAAAACGAAGAAGTTTGACTCCAGTCAAAAGAGAGAGAGAGAGAGAGAGATAAAAAATAATACACATTATGATTGCGTCTCGCTTACTCCGAAAGACGGACAAAACGAGTCCATCGATCACACTCCGCGCGTCGACGCCGTGGTTTTTTGCCGCTCTGTGTTTCCTGTGGGCGTCTTTCCTGACCGTGACGATGTTATCGAACGAGCAAAGCGTGGAATTTAATCGAGAGCGAATCAATCGAGAGGTGGAAGAGCGCGTGATGAGAGAGTTGGTGAAACGAGAGGAGAGGAGGAACGGTGAAGGAGGAGGGAATTTGGACGAAGAAAATAACAAGAGACCATCGTCTTTGTTGTCGTCGTCGTCTTTATCGACAAAAGCAAAGAGGAGGGGATTACGAGGCCCGTTAGCTGGAGCGTACAGAAGAGCAGGAGGACAATTAGGAAAAGAAGAAGACGAAGACAAAGAGAACGACGACGACGACAACAACGCGGATAGTAGTAACGCTGGGAAGAAGAAAACGAGAGAATTTAGAGGTCCGTTTGGTCGCATGGAACGTCTCATATTCGAGAAAAGCCAACAGAGGATGAAACTGGAACTCGAACGCGCGGAGAAAGAGAGAACGAGACGGGCGTTGGACGCGCACTTGGAAGACGCGGACAAGGACGAAGAAAAGACGCCGCGAGATACGTTGGACGTGGAGGAGAAGATACAGGAGGCGCTGGGCAGAGCGATTGAGAAAGAAAAGTCACACGACGAGGAAGAGGACGAAGACGAGAAAAGAAGACGTTTGATTGAGACGGATGGTGGTGATGGTGTTGTGAGTAGAGAGGCGGTGACGACGATGGAAGAAGAAGAAGAAGAAGAAAGCGGCGGCGGCGGCGGCGAACCGAAATCTTTTCCGAAGAGCGTATATGGGCAAGCGCACTTACTCAAGGATTTACCGGGTTTTCCGAAAACACCACCACTAGTGCTGAGCGCGGTCAAACCGAAAGCGTATTTGTTCAGAAACTTTCTCTCTTCGGAAGAGTGCGACCATTTGATGAAGTTGGCCAAAGAACAGTTGGCGCCGAGTACCGTGGTCGGCGCCGGAGGTACCTCGGTACCTTCGACCATCCGAACTTCAGCGGGAATGTTTCTTAGCAAAGCCGTGGATAAAACTTTAGAAAATATCGAATATAGAATTGCCGCAGCTTCAGGGACGCCCGAACCGAATGGTGAAGGCATGCAGATCTTGCGCTACGACGTTGGTCAGAAATACGATCCGCACTTTGATTACTTCCACGACGCCGTCAATCCCTCGCCGAAACGAGGAGGCCAACGCATGGCAACCATGCTAATTTACTTAGAAAACACCGAAGAAGGAGGAGAGACCATCTTTCCGAGAGGGACAAGGTCGGAATCGTTTGATTTACCGGAAGAAGGCAATCCTCATGAGTGGTCGGACTGTACCTCACAAGGCTTACCGGTGAAATCCGTCAAAGGAGACGCTCTTTTATTTTGGTCGTTGACGGAGGATTATAAACTGGACATGGGAAGTTTACACGGGGCGTGCCCAGTGGTCAAAGGCCAAAAATGGACCGCGGTGAAATGGATACGGGTGGCTAAGTTCGATGGGATGTTTACTTCCCCGCTACCGATGCCGGCGCTCTCGAGACGAACGGAACTACACGGTAAGTGCGTGGACGAATGGGACGAGTGCGCGCAGTGGGCGAAAGACGGGTGGTGCGAGAAGAATAAGGACTTTATGGTTTCCAACAGTGGCGCGAGAGACAGTAAAGGCCCCGCGTGTCCAGTCTCGTGCAACGTTCCGTGTCCAGAAAAATAGCGTAAAATAGAAAACTCTCGATAGAAAACAAACTCGTTTTGTTTTGTGTATAATACTGGTATATATAAAAAAGTAGTTTTTGAAGTCTCTCTCCTTCTCCCTCTCTCTCTCTAAATTTTCTTTTCTTTTTACCGCACGCTAAGTAGTACATTATCACCGAGGAACAAACTCAGAGAGAGAAAGAGCTCACAGTTTTTGCAAACACCTGAACGCTTATCTGCTTCTCTTCGCCTTCAACTCGGCCGCTTTCGCCTTCGCCCACGCCTTGGCGTCTTCGCTGTTGGACGTAGAAGGCGCCTTGGCGGATGGCTTGTAATCCGAATCCAAAATCAATCCAATCGTGTTCGCGTTCGTCGTCATCGCCGCGTTCGCATCGTCGTACGAAACCGCCGCGGTATCGACCCACCCTTGGTCTGCTTTACCCCACGAGTCTTTCGAGATGTCCGTCAAACCGACGTACGTCGTCGCTAAGATGGTATCGCCGACTTGCACTTTACCGAGCGCTTTACCCCCCGGGCGAACGGTTTTCACCTCCGGTCTGCCGTCCGGTCCCGGTTTCAAGAGCAAACCGAGCGAGATGTTCGACTGAGAGCAGTCCAAAACAACCTGTGTTTATTTTTTACATCAGAGTAAAAATATTAGAATAATATATAACAGTCAGTGTGTGTGTGTGTGTTAAATTTGAAGCGTTTTTTGAGAGAGAGAGAGACCAAAAAAAAGGAGAATCTAAAAACCAACTTTTTTGAGAAGAAGGCCTTCCGATCCAATTCGAGAGCATATGTGTTTACCAAAGATGATGGTTTGTCTCGAAACCCGCTCTCGCTCTCTCTCTTTTGCGATATCGATTTTTAAACGCATCGTTTTGAGAGACGTGTGAGCCGAGAAAAAAAAGAAACGACGACGACGACGACGACAAACGCACCTTGTACACGGACCCTCCGACTGGATATTTCGCATCGATTTCCGCCTCGCTCATCGCTCTGCACGAAAAGGCCGAGGCAGATTTTCTCGAGACGGTTTGCTTGCGAAGCGCGCTGTTGTTGTTGTTCGCGACTCTCGAGGAGAGCGCGGAGGAGGAAGAAGCCATCACGCTGAATGCCATTTTGCGTTCTATCTCTTTTGTGTTATATTATATGTGTTTGTCTGTGTTATTATGAAGAAATAAGAGAGAGGGTGAGAGGGAGAGAAGAAAAAAGAGACACGCAACGCGCGTAACGAGAATTTTCTGTTTTTATCTCGCGAGAGATGACTCACGCTCGCCAACGTGTCTCGTTCTCCGGTCGTCGTTCGTTTCACACAGTCACAGATGATCAGACAAACAGAGAGTTCTCTCTCTCTGATTTTTTTCTTTTTTTTTTTCTGTTTCTGGGTGAGTGAGTGAGTGCTCTGCTTTCGACGAGCTTCGACGACACAAAAAGAAAAGAAAGAGAAGAGAAAAGAAGAGAAAAAAAAAATGCAGGCGATCGAAAGCGTCTCGCAAAACTACGGCGACAGCGCAAAGCTGATACGGTTTCAGCACATCGCGGACGTTCTTTTGAAGACGAATAAAAAGAAGGGGAGGAAGAATCAGCAGACGACGACGACGACGGCGACGAAGAGGAAGACAAAAAAGGAAGAAGAAGAAGAGGAAGAAGAAGAAGAGGAGGAGGAGAAATCGGAATTGGAGGATGCGTTTGCCGACGACGAGAAAAGTCGTTACGAGATCGCGAGAGAAGCGCTACGAAGAGCGGAGGAGATTTGCAAAAGAGGAGGGACGAGGAACGCGGAGATTTTTAAGTCCATTCGAGAGAGGAAGAAAATGCTGAAAGAAGTGATGAAATCGTCGTCTTTAGGAGGAGGAGGAGGAGATGTAAACATGGAGGAGGACGAAGAAGAAGAAGAAGAAGGAGAAGATTTCGTTGAAAACTGGTCAAATCAAATGGACTTGGAAAACCAAAACGAGAAAAAACGGTTGGACGAAGGGTTAACCTCCTCTAAAGCGAGCTCTTTGAAAGAGTCCATTCGATTAGCGCACAACGATTTAGGCGATTATTACTACAACGTCGGTAACTTAAAAGAAGCGTTCCAATGTTACGCGAAATCTAGAGAGTACGGGACCTCGGTGAAACACACTTTGGCCATGTGCGTGAATAGCATTAGAGTGGCTTTGGAGTTGAACTCTATGGCGCAGGTTTTGTTGTACGCGAACAAAGGATTAGCGATTTTGAAGAACGTGGACCAGATGGCGGCGGCGGGCGAAAATGAGAAGAAAATGGCGCAACGACCGTCGATTATACAGCAAGCGGGCGGCGGTATCGAAGGCCTCGGCGTAGGCGCCGGGGAAAACAAAGAGGAACAGAATTTAACGAGAGCAAAGTTTACGTGCGCGGCGGCGTTGGCACATTTACACTTTGGCAAGTACGCGGAAGCCGCGAAGCACTTCACGAGTTTGAAGACGGAAATCGGAAACTCGTACGCGGAGGTCATATCTCAACAAGACGTCGCGGTCTACGGCGGCTTGTGCGCTTTAGCGACGTTTGACCGCGTGCAATTGAAGAAACGCGTCGTCCACGAAAATGTCACCTTTCGAGACATGCTGGGTACGGCTACGGAAATGCGCGACATCGTGGAAGACTTTTGGAACTCGAGATACCCGCAGTGCTTATCCAAACTCAATCAGATTAAGAAAGAGTTACTCTTGGACATCCACGTCGGAAAACACGTCAAGAAACTCTTTTCGCTCATCCGTCAAAAAGCGTTGATTCAGTACACCAAACCTTTCTCCGCGTTGAGTTTGACCACCATGGCGTCCGCGTTCAACTGCGACTCGGTGGAAAACCTCGAAAAAGAAATCGCAGACTTGATCACGGCGGATAAAATCCGCGCTCGCATCGACTCTCGCGGCGAGAAAATCTTACGCGCCAAGGAGTTCAATAAGAGAACGGAAACATTCGAGCACGTGCAAAGAACCGCGGAGATGTTCGTCGAGAACGCCAGAGAGGCGCTTCTGAGATCTTCCTTGAATAGATTAGATTTAGCTTTATAGCCGTAAAAGGGGAGTAGAACTTTGTCGCGAACAACAACAGCAACAAACAAAAACAAAACATACACAGAGAGAGAGAGAGAGAGAGAGACACACACGTATTAAAAAACATCAGCATGTCGTGAAATCAGAAACGCAGCGCGATAATAAAAATCTTCGCAGAAAAGGAAAAAATCTTCCACTTTAGACCCTTTTGCCATTTTTTGCTCGAGGAAACACATAACAAATCATCACAGAAAAGCTTGCACCAAGGTGCTGCTGTTCTTCCTCTTCTTCTGTGCGAGCGCATAACACAACACACCGGGAGAAGAGAACTGAAAAGGCAAATGGAGGAGTACGAAAAGGTACGGCGGTTTCTTCTTTTATGAAAATGTAGTAGTCATATGATATACACCCTGCA
>Ga0255766_10002052_pt1 | contig 18150 bp, 25 predicted proteins | sample 071ome_23_FD_179966 | JGI IMG/M metagenome (GOLD analysis project Ga0255766, IMG submission 179966) | Coastal salt marsh microbial communities from the Groves Creek Marsh, Skidaway Island, Georgia - 071403BT metaG (version 2) | ecosystem: Environmental > Aquatic > Marine > Intertidal zone >... | reverse complement strand
ACTGTCTACATCAAACTCTAGATCAATCTTTTGTCCTACACCCGAACTGCTTCTAGTTTTCATCAACTGTATCTGATATCTACCACGCTCACGCATTGCACGGCTTGTAAAGATACCAATCAAGTTGTCAGCAGTATTGATCTTTGAGATACCACCCGAGATATGCGAGTGATCAAATTCAATTTCTTCAACTGAACTTCTGTTCAACTGCGATGCTGTTACAAACAAACAGTTCAGTTCCATAGCCAAGTTACGCAGTTCTTCTGACACATATTTGTCTTTAACAAACAAGTTCTCTGCACTAATCTTGGCTGCAATTGGATGCATCAAATCCAAATAGTCTACCAGCAGTACGTCTACTTTGCGTCCTGTTTTAATTTCATACTCTTTCAAATAACTGCGAATATCGTTTGCGTTCTTGCCTGTGGGCATATACTTGACTTGAAACGCACCTGACTTCTTGCCAATCATCTTAACTTTCATTTCAACATCTTCAATACTCTTGAAAATGTCTCTACTTGGAATATCTGTAGTCATACTATCTACACGCATACTAACCAAGTTTTCTGAAAGCTCAAAAGTTAGATACACAACATTCATACCTGCTAGTGCCCAGTTCACACCCAAGTTAGCCAAGAACAAACTCTTACCTGAACCTGAGCCACCTGCAAAGATGTTTAGTTCGCCTCTGTTAAATCCACCAAACAGTTTCTTGTCTAGTGCCGGCCAGCCTGTGCTTACTTGTCCGTTCTTGTCTTTGATTGCTTCTAGTCTTGCTCTTGGATCTGCCCAATAGTCTGTACCTAGATCTTTTTGCAATCCAATCTGTACTGCTTTCTTAACTAGATCTTCTACTGGGCCATATTCGCCTTTCTCAAGTAAGTCTGCCGACTGCAATATTGCCGCTTCGAGTGCCTTGTGCCTACTAAACGTTTCAAACTCCTGTAGAAGCCAGTCATAATGATTCTCTGCTAAGTCTCCTGGATGCTTTAAGTTGCTGTCAGTTGCAGCGTTTATCATGTCAAATGTAGGCAGTGCATTGTGTTCAACAACATAGTCATTTAAAAACTTTGCTGCACTTTGCAATTTACGATCAAACGTTTGTGGATCAAATACAGCCTGACATCTTACAAAGCTCTCTGCATCTGTAAGCATCATTTCTAAATATACTTTCTGTATTTCGTATCCGTAATCTGTATTTTGTCTTGTCATGAATAAACCTTTACTTTATACATTGTAGCAAACTCTTGTGCATCTGTCAAGTCATTTACAATAGGTTTTCCTTTTATGTTTAGGCTAGTGTTTAGCAGTATAGGGCAACCTGTTTCTTCGTACCAACGCTCTAGCAGTTTTCTAAAGCCCACGCTTTGATCTGCAGAAACTGTCTGAACCCTAGAGCTGCCGTCCCCGTGGATGATAGCTGGAAGTCCAGGATCCTTGCAAGTAGCAGTGTATTGCATAAAGGGTCCTGTGTATCCGTCAAAGTAGGCATCGGCATGCTCGGCGAGGACCGCTGGAGCAAACGGTCTAAACTTCTGTCTTCGTTTGATTTCGTTGACTCTGTCTTTGATGTCTGTGCCTCTTGGATCTGCGAGTAGGCTTCTATGTCCGAATGCCCTAGGGCCAAACTCAGCCCTGCCACTAGCCACACCACAAATGCCAGTGGTAAGTAGTTCATTAAGTACTTGTTCAACAGGGTATTCTCCTTCTATATTATACCCTGTGTACATGTGATCCATAGGCATAAATTGTTTTTTGTGTGCTAGTACACACCCTATAGCACTTCCAGCATCACCCGGGTTTGGCATTATATATACGTCATCCCAATCGCTACGGATGCTGCCGTTGGCACTACAATTTAACGCACACCCTCCCATTAATACTAAGTTACCCGACGATGATTTCCATCTAGCCCAGTTACTTATACGCTTTAGTATATATGTGTAGACTGCTTGGGTAGCAGCAGCAATGTCAAACATATCTTGTTCTGTAGTTAAATCTGGACGCCACCATTGACACCCTTTGTGTAGATTGTGTTTAAACTTAATTCTAGGCTTATCATAAAATGTACCTAACAAAGATTCACCGTGAGGGTCTTTGAAAAAGTCATTAAGTATGTCGTTAAACAATCGTAAAGGATCACCGTACGCAGCCATACCCATTAGTATGTACTCATCTTCGTTGGGTTTAAGTCCTATTCTTTGCGTGAGTGCCGAATACCAGAGTCCCACGGAATGTGGGTATCGCTGTGAATATACACGCTTGAGACCGGCTTCTTTGGAGGCGGACCAGATAGTGAGTGTATCAAACTCTCCAATGCTGTCGCAAACAATAACGCAGGCTTCGTCAAAAGGTGAAGTATAAAAACCGGCAGCAGCATGGGAAAGATGATGATCAGTAAACTTAATAGGAGCAGATATCCCGTAAGATCGTAAATAACGATTAATATTGTTTTCCCTAAACCTAAATCCTTGCCCTGCTCTAAACTGTCTAAAAGTTTTGACAAGGGGTCTTTCATACCAAATAACTTCATCTGGTTCTCCCCATTGTTTTGCGTACTCTATTAATTTATCATTTAAGTGTGCATCATTTTTTATGCCACTAAACCTTTCGCTGTGACTTGCAAACTCTAATCCGTCGTCTGTAAACACAGCCAAAGCGGCATCGTGGCTATTAGCACTTATACCCCAAGTAATCATTTGTAGATAAACGGATCCTCTTTTTGTAGTTCTTTGATACGCTTTTTGTACTTGCGTTTCTCTTTCCAGTTAAGGTACGCAAAGTATATTTTATTTTTTAATTTTCTTAACCAAACCATTTTTTTGCTCGTAGTCTAATTTTTAATGCACTATCTTCTGCACTAGTTACAATATTGTGTAGTGTATATAGTCTTCCGTATTGTTGTACAGCATCGCCTATATCATTTATTCCGTCTGCCCAATCAGGCATACTTACACTATATCCTAATTCAATTGCTTGCTCTACAAGTTTGCTGCCTGCTTTGTCTCTATCAGGCACAACAATAACTTGCTTCTGCAATCTATTTAACAACATCGCCTGTTGATCGCTAATTTCTGAACCACCTAGCGCACAACCTTCTACGTGTAGTGCGTCAATTTGTCCTTCACATACAATAGCAAATAACTTAGTGTGTCTTTGCTCGTCTAAGTTAAACACGTATCCAGGTTGTACTTCTGTAAGGTATTTGGGCTTTTTGTCTGGATTAATTGTACGTCCAGTCCAGCCAACAACACGCCCTTCATAGTAGAACGGAATAATAAGACGATCACGATAGCCTAAACTAGGTGACCAATGATAATCTATATCATCAATACGTAGATTACGCTCTAGCATGTATTGAAAGATACGCACCATATTTTCATCTAGTTGTCCAGCTTCTGCCCATTGATGATCTGCAAGGCGTACAGCATCTTCAGGTAGTGGAACTGTATTGAACGTGGGCAGTTGAGCAATACGTTCTTTTGCTTCAACGCCCTCGTTCTCTCTCATCACATCAAGTGCCACCTTGTTGATTATATCGTCAGGCGCTCCCATCCATTGCATGAGCCTTCGCATCTTATGTGAAAAGTTACGCCCTGGTTGCCAAGATGCTTTAAAGCCGCAGTTAAAGCAGTGATAGCTGATTCCATCACCTTCTTGGATGATACCTGCTCGTTGTTTAGTATCTCTTGTTTCACCGTTGTGAACACAACAGGGCGCATTGAATGCGAGCCAGCCACTAGGCGTTTGTTTACGCTTAGGCGGCAAGTATGTCAGAACTGTATTAGCTACTACACTCATGCTATTATTATAACGCAGAGTTTGTTAGATGTCAATCAGTTTCTTAATATTACTGAAGTGATATTTTGAGGATCTACAGTAGTAAAAATTCTTATGTAGTTGTAAGTACCATTAAATTCAAATTGTGTTTGTGTAGAATCGCTAGTAACATTAGTTGGAGTAATAGCAGTCCATGTTGATCCGAGCGACACATAACGATCAGTAGTATACTGAATTGTTAAATCTGAACTATCAATCGGAGGGGTAACAATTATAGCATTTTCGAATGCAAATGTTTCTCCGCTAGGTGTTGCGTTAGCATAGTTAGTAGCCCAATAGTTTATACTATCACTAGTGTCAGGATCTGGTATTGTAGCAGTTGCAACATCAGTGAATAACAATTCAATGTCACTTCTAGGATCGGGAAACACGCTTGCGTCTAGATATATAGTTCCGCCTGCTTCAAAGTGACTATTTGCATATGTAATAGTTTGACCAGCACTACCGTCATCTATATATACAGCATATGATAGATATTGTTGTGATAAATCTTCTAAAGAAGTTTTTCCAATAGTAACAGACGCTAATCCCTTTGTGGTTTTAGTACTACCGTCATCGAGTATTGTTGCTCTCTCTTCTAGAACTTTAATACGTTTTTCGTCATATGCAACAAATACTATTTGTTTTCCAAATACATCTACCGGTTTCTGATCTGCATTTAAAAATCTAAATTGAATAGTATTATCTATTCCTTTATATACGTTTACTTGTCTGCTATACACTGGTCTATACTCCACAATGAATCCAATATCGTTCGATACAACGTCAATTTGATTTTTATATAAATATCTAGGTATTAACTGCATACAGGAATCCTTAATTATAAAAGTATTTATCGGAAATTATGTTATTAAAAGATATTGAAGAAAACTTTCCATTTATAAGCGTGGTTACGTACGGAGGGCAAGAGTATGTTGGTATTATTTCAAACCAAGATGCATATGTTACAACAATGTACGTTTATACTAAACTTGCATCTGTTTTAGATCAACAAAACTTTCTTGAACTAGGAAGTATTTGGTGGTGGGAATCAAATAGAATGATTCCGATTAATATATTCTTAAAAAATGAATTAGAACCCTACAAGTATTCAATGATAACTATGAATTCAAAAGACGTAAGGGTTACTATAGGACCGACTGTTAATTTAAATAATCTTACAGTAAAAAGAATTAAACGCAAAAGCGTTCAGCTTGTACGCAAGCCTAAAAATTAACTACCTGCACTTTGAGCAGATATCTTTTCACATATTAAATTCATATGTACTACACACGCCATAGCATAAGATACAGCGTGTGCTTTCTTAAAATAATATTCACCGTTTTCGGGTTTTATCCAGACTTCGTTCATTATCGTTTGCCAGTCTTTGTCCGCTAGGTGTCTTTTTGCCGGACGTATTATCGCCAGTGTCGCGGCCAATTGACTTACCGAGGTAGGTTTCAATTGTTTCAACAGACTGTCGTGCCCGCTGAGATGAAAGACTAGATCGACGAAGTCTTTTTGCTCCAGTAGTTCCCATATTGGCTCCTTTTCCATTAGGCTGACTAAATGTGTCTCGTCTCGTACATCTTTGTATATAGACACATTTAGAAAATCTAATTTAAAGTAACCTCTATCTTCTGCTGTCTTGTAATCAATAGTAGATAAATTATCCACAGGGTTATGCGGTATCTCAGTAACATAGACACCTGTATTGTGTTTCTTTTCACTATCAAGTTTAGCAACACGATGTTGGATCTTTTCTAAGATAACATCTCTATCTGCAAAATCTATATCAATATCCGGCATGTTTAATCAAGCGGCCAGCCGCCGTCTTCCCCTTTGAGTTGATTAATACGTCTTTGTATAAATCCTATTGCTGTGTGTATATGACCTGTGTCATGTGGCTGTAATAAAGTTTTATAATATTCAACTTCTTCTTCTAGCACACTAATACGAACTAGATCATTCCTTAGTTTGGTTTTGTCCGATATATTCATTTGGTAGTTTACTCCAATGTAGTTGATCTTCTTTAGGTGTTTGTCCTATGTACTCTTCACCTGTTTCTCTATCAATAAGTTTCCACTTTAGCGGACACTTGGTTCTAACTACAAGCTCAACAGGTTGATCAAGTTCATACACTTGTGTACCGTTTTGTAATGTTCTAAACTTAGTCAAGTTTTCCTTCTTCTCTTAATTTGGCTCTAATCTTTGTAGCACTAATATTATGTATTTCTTCACCTAAGTCATGTTGTGTAAATGTGTAACCTACACCACGGCCATAACTAATGTCTACAATATTAGGTACTTTCATTATAACATACTCTTCACCGTATGTAAAGTCATGTTCTGCCAATCCTTCTTTAATATTTTCTATAACAGTGTCGTAGTCAAAAGGATTGTCGTCCTGCTTCACTGTGCGTCCGGCACCTGCGTCTTGTCCTACAATGCCGCCAACATCGCGGATCATAATGCATACTTGACCAGTTTCCATAAGTGCTTTTTTAAATAGTGCAGTGTGACCATCGTGCCACGGCTGCCATCTGCCTAGCATTTGTGCTGTAGGCTTTTGCCAATCAAAACTCATTGTTTAACTCCAAATTTAATATAGTTGTACCAAAGTCGTTCATGCCCGTAGTAAAGCACAAACTTAATGATTAGATCAGCCACGAAAACAGCCCCAACTGCTTTCGGAGGTAATCCAAAATACCATGCAATTATAGCAGTGGTAATACTTGCAATGATTCTCCAAGTTACTGCTTTTGCTAAATGTCTAGTTCTTGCTACCATTTCTATCCATCCAGGTTGCTACAACTTCCATAAGTTGTGCGTGTGTATCATCAAACCATTTGCTTACATGATAATCACAGTGTGGAGGCTTTACGAACATTTTGTTTGTATCTTCAAAACGCCCTTCCTCAATAGTATCCATCCAAACTGTAAAGTCTGGATTGAATTCTGATCGGGCTTGTTCAGTTGGGCACACAAAGTCAGCAACTGCTATTTTGCCGGCCATGACTACCCCATCTGCCAAATGACGCATACGTGCTGCTTGACGCATACGTCCTTCTGGTGTAAAATCCCAATCATCATAATGTGTTCTAATTGCATCTGCATTTAAGTGAACGCCGCCAATAAGATCAGCAAACGGTTTGGCCAGCGTAGTTTTGCCACTACCTGGTAGGCCAAATATTAAGATTTTCATAAGTTACCTTCCTTAACAATCTCTTTCACTAGCTCTACATCTTGTTGTTGCCTCTTAAAACGTAGTGCCCAGTGTTCTGGATTCATAATATGATAAATCATTGTTAGATGTTCATCATTAAATTTACTTAGCATATCTTTGCCGCTTTTACAATTAAGTATAAGCCACGGACTTATTTTTCCGTCCTTTATATGCCACACTGCTCTATTTAAACTTACATAATAAAAATAATGATTCCACAAACTATTGTTTTCGTCTGCCCACTCCATCATTGTTTTTACACTGCGTTCAAGTGCAGTTGTAACATCTTCTTTTAAAATTAAATCAATAGCATATTTTTCGTATAGCTCGTCTTTGCACCAATGATCAAGTTTAACACCGCTTGTTACTACATGATCAATATAACGCTCAGGATATAGAGGACGCACATTATTGATAAACGACCCAAACTTGACGAAAGCATTGTAGTACTGGCTGTTACAAAATTCTTCATATGTTTTTTCTTTCTTTGTACCTGCACTTAACTTGTAGAAACGCTGGAATGCATAAAATCCAAAGCGTACCCGCTTTTCATCTTTTTGTAAAGCACGTCTTTTCTTTTCACACATATGCGCTGCAAGAGTCTTTTCTCTTACATATCCACTGCCGCAGTATTCGCATACATATTGTTTTGTGTTAGTCATTAATCTCAAATGCCAAGTTCCCTGATATAGTTATTCTATAATCTTCGCTACTATAAAACGGTGTTACGCTGTGTTTTAACTTTGCTGGAAATAGTATACAGGTTTGTGTCCAGTTTTTATCTGCAGGAATACTCATAGTAGAAATATCACCCTTGTAATCTACATAGTGAAATTCTAGTAGTCCATTCATACGTTGAACTGCTTTGTTTCCGGGTCCTGTTTCTTGTTCTTTATCTATGTCATAAGGAATGTTATAAAATATAATGAAACTATATAATCCTGCATGATCGTGCATAGGTTGAAATTCATATCTTTCTTGGAAGTTTACCCATAAAGAATCTAACTTTAATTTTAGTTTGTGTCTTTCTTTTTTAGGAAACGTACCTTTAAAACCTTCTATATGATTATATTGCTGATCATGTTCTTGTGCGTGTACAAGCATTTTCTTTTCAATAACATTACGAGAATCTTTTAATGCATACGACTTTTTAAGTTGACCAATAAGTTCATGACGCATGTCAACTGCCTGTGTGAAATCTTTTTTAATTTCTTCTACTTCTTTTTTAATAACCATAAAGTCAAAATCGTTTACCTTGTCAACGATAATGCCTCCGTTACCAAACCCATAATATCCAGATTGCATCATAACTTAATCTCGTATTCTTCTGCAAGTTTTTTTAATTCTTTTGTCGTATATTGCTGTGCAAGAAGTTCTATCTCATCTTGCTTCATATTAGGATATATTTGTTCAAGCAACTTAATTCCTTTGTTGTCGCCTGTTTTCTTTTTAAATCCAATCCACGGATGAAATTCATTCTTACCTGTATTTCCACATTGGCATAAGATGTACCATTGTAGTTTAGGATGTTTGTTACCTAATACTGCCCAGTTTTTATTGTAGTATTCGTTTGTTTTAAAAACAGCAAGCTCTTGTTTGTCTCTATTACCTTTTACACTGCTCATATACCTATTAAGATTCCAAAGGTCGTTCTTAATATCTTTTTTGCCGTCTTCGCCTGCTGCATCGTATAGATCACGCATACCGCCGTCGAGTGCAGGTATTAGCACTTTAAATAAATCAAGTTCTTTGTTTGGCATGCCATTCCTCTACATCTTCAGGTGTGTTTATCTCTACTCCATTATATTGTACACTCAAACAGCCTATTTGCCAACCATTTTTTAACCATCTTAGTTGTTCAAGTTGCTCGACATTTTCTTCTTGTGTAACTTCTAGTGTAGGGTAAAGTTCTAATGCATTGCGCCTGTATCCGTATACACCTAAGTGCCATTCACCGTATCCAGTCATACCTCTCCCAAACCATAATGCTTGGTCGCCTGCACGTACCATCTTTACACTATTAGGATCGTCTTGCTTTTCTTTTGGCATTGCTGTAAACACAGTTGTAACCGGATAGTGTTTTAAATGCCAAAGTGCTTTATCTATTATTTCAGTAGTTACATCTGGCATATCACCTTGTACATTTATAAACTGATCAAACTCGTCAAATATACTACTTGATATAATGCCAGCACATCTTTCTGTGCCGTTTTTGTAATCTGCTGTATCCATGATACATCTGCCGCCACCCATATAGTTGTATATGTCTTGGTTATCTGTAAGCACATATGTTGGTATCTTAGACGCACTACAAGCGTCATACACACGCCTTATCATAGGAATGCCATCTAACTCAACTAACGGCTTTCCTGGTAAACGTGTGCTACTATACCTTGCCGGGATAAGAATGACCGACGATGTCACGCACAACCTCCTCAAAGTTTTCTAGTTTCAACATGTTAGGACCATCGCTAGGCGCATTGTCTGGATCTGCGTGTACTTCTATAAAAAAGTTATCTATACCCATTGCAGATGCAGCACGAGCCAAGCCAGGGACATACCCCCTATTACCGCCGCTACTACTGCCATTTCCTCCCGGCCTTTGAACCGAGTGGGTAACGTCAAAAACAATAGGAACATTATAGGTATCAAGCATATACTGCATGCCAGTGAAATCAACGACCAAAGTATTATATCCAAAGCTAGTTCCCCTTTCAGTTATCCATACTTCTTTAGCACCTTCTGTTTTTGAAAGGATGCCTGCTACGTCCCAAGGTGCTAAGAACTGTCCTTTTTTAATATTAACAATCAAACCGCTCTTACATGCTGTTTGAATTAAATCTGTTTGTCTACATAAGAACGCAGGAATTTGTAATACATCGATTGTAGGGGCTTGGCTATTCCAACTGTTTATAGTTACAATTTGTGAAATATCATGTACGTCAGTTAATGTCTTTACACGGTATATGTTTTTCAATTCTCTAAGATCGTAAAGTGTATTTTTTAATCCTACCCCTCGTTGACCGTTTACACTTGTTCTATTTGCTTTATCAAAACTTGCTTTGAAATAATATTCAATGCCGTATTTGTCACAAACCCGTTTGCATTCTTTTGCAATTTCTGAACTTTGTGCTAGTGTTTCGTGTTGGCAGGGTCCTGCAATAATTCTCAATGTCTTCTCTTTCCGTCAAATACACAATTAAAAATGCAGCCTCTTGGGCCTGCATGTACTCTGTGGAATACACCACTTTTAACAAGAACTACATTGCCTTCGCCAACTTCTATAGTTTCGTCGTCAAGTTCCATTGTTCCATCGCCCTTAACAAAAAAATAAACTTCTTCCTGTCCGGGGTGACTGTGTCCTGATGTACTCTTTTTAGCATTAAGTTTTGTACAACTTAAAATAAGATTTTTTAATTCAGTGTTGTCTGTAACCTCATAGCGGTCATCTTCTTTTACAATCGTGCCGCCTATATCATAATTAGTATATTTCATTGTCCGTCCTTTATAACGTAGTATGTGTTTACTAATTTATCCATTTGTTTTTTTAAGGTATGATTAGTTTCGCATAGGTCGCACAATTTTTGCCATTCACCATAATCTAATAAACGTCCTTGTGCTCTTGCGACAGCACCCGGATCGCCGCCTACTACCCAGCGGTCGATCTCGGGCCTGTTTGCATAACGAGCATAAACCACTCCGTTGGATCGCTCGTATATCAAGGCTTCTCCTGGTAGGAGTTCGCCCATTTATTCAGCCTTTGCTTTAGGCTTACGTCCACGCTTTTTAGGCGCTTCTACTACCGGTGCTGGTTCTGGCGCTACTCGATTTTTCAAGTATGCAAGGAGTACACCGTATGCTGGTAGGAATACAATTAGTCCTACAACAATTTTGGTCAGTGTATTATTCTGTGCAACAATATGCCAATTTTCACCGATCCAAGTTAACTTTCCTTCTGCATCTGTTGAACCAGCAAATGCTACATAGAAGAATGAATACGTGTCAATGATGTTGGCAGCAATAGTTGAAATTGCTGGTGCCGCCCACCATGCTTCTGTATACTTCTCACGAATATGTTGGAATACATATACGTCAAGCATTGTGCCAATTGCGTATGCAGTACCTGATGCAAAACCTACTCTGTATGCATGTTCGTCACCTAGTGCTAATAGCACAAGTACTGATGCAACAATTGCAGGAATAATTGCCATTGCTACCACAGCACGACCTGCTTCTTTACCTACAAGTCTTACTGTTAAGTCAGTGGCTACAACTACAATTGGAAATGTAAACGCTGCTGCCGCTAACGGAAATGATCCGAATAAAGGCAACTCAGCGCCTGGAAACAATTCAAATCTAATTGTTACCAAGTAATTACTTACTGCAATTACTAGGGTGTGTAGAATAACTAGATTACGTACTAGTGTTTTATCTACACCGTCTAATAGTTTTGTAAACATAATTTACTTCTTTCCTTTTTCTATTTTGGTGCCAACTGTACGACGAACAATATCATCGTGATTAAATTCAGCCCAGTAAAGTTCAAAAGCGACACCATCTTCCAAACCTTCAAACTGGTGAATCTTTCCTGGCTTCACTTGAGTGAAGTCACCGGCTTCAAGAATAGTTTCATCAACTAAACCTTCTTGATCCGCATCTTGCCAAACACGAACAATCATTTTGCCCGATTCGACGAAGAATCCGTTCCACTTGTAGCGATGCTCATGTTCGCTACATTTATATCCTGCTTTATATTCAATGCGGTGAAATTCTAGTACACCGTTTGCATGTATGAGTTCAGTTTGACCCCAAATCTTTCCTGCTTTCATTTTCATATCCTTTCCTCATAATAACAAGCTATATTCTATAATTTCGCATTGTCTACTTATATCTTTTACAAAATATGCACACAAAGGATTTTTTCCTTCTGTAATCGGAACACTTAATAATTGTCCGTTTTTCATTTTAGGAAAATACCATTTTACGTCTGTATAAAAATTTGTTATTTTAATTTCTTCAAAGTCTGTTTTGTAACTAGTAAGCGGGTTAAAAAGGAATGCCTCAAATCCTCTGTCATTTAAACTAGTTAGCGGAAGTATCTCTAGATCGTTACCACTCTCGGAACAACCAACTGCTATATTCCAATCTACAGGCATTGTGATTTCATTGCCGCCTATTTCTAGTACCATAGCAGGTGCGCTAAATGATTCTAAAAAGATTAAGGGTACAAAAAAGAAATCAGGATTTTTTGGATCTGAATTATCCAAAACACTAAATCGAACATCGTCGTCTATTTGTTCTGGTAAATCATTTAATAGAAAACATTCGTTTTCCAGTGTTAATATTCTCATTGCCAATCTACCTTTTCTATTGTAAAGGGATATTGAGCTTCCTTATAAAACTTTTTACGCTGTGTAAGGTGCCGCTTCGCAAACTTACAAGTGCTTGTAAGGTCCCATATTTGCACGAAGTCTTTGTCCTTAGCCTTTCTAACGCCTCTACCTATTGATTGAATGACCCTAACAAATGATTTGCCTGGTTCAATAAGGACCAAATTAAATATACGTGGAATATTAATGCCAACGGCAGCCACACCATAGGTTGCGATAACCACATGATTAGTACCTTCATTAATTTCATCGTATGCTTCCTTTCTGTCCTTGAGTTTTACATCTCCTTTGACAAATACTGATCCTGGTATAAGTTCTTGTAGCATCTCGCCAGCTGAAATTCTATCTACAAGTATTAGAGTATTGCCTGATTCTTTTACTGTGTTTAATAATTTGCCTATATATTCAATTCTTTTTTCGTTTGTTACTAGATATTTTAATTCTGATTGATAATCTGTATGTGCTTGTGTATCCATTAACTGTACAATGTTTACATGACATTGCGATAATACACCTTTGTCTTGTAATTCTTTTGCGCTAATACTTCCAATAACTGGACCTAATGAAGCATGTATACTTTCAAATTCAAATTTTTCCTTAGGCACTGTACCTGTTAGTCCCCAACGGATAGGAGCGTTGCGTAGGTTGCGTGTAAGCAAGTTCTTAAGAACCTCTGCTTTCGCTTGGTGTACTTCGTCGACAATAATAGTGCTCACACCTTCTAAGAACTCTGCTAGTGATAACACAGCAGAACCATCTTTATGCTTCTTGTCAAGTATATTCAAACTTTGCCAAGTGCATATAGTGTGAGTCTTACCTAGTTCCTTTCTGTCTCCGAAGTACACCCCTACGTCTAACCCACAATTGATATAGTCTTCTTCTGTTTGTGTAACAAGTGATTTGTTAGGCACAATTACAAGACTACGTCCGTACGGCTCACTAATGTGTGACAGTGTGGCTGTGGTAATTGTTTTACCTGCACCTGTTGCAATTTCTTGCAAGCTCTGTGGGTTTTGTAGAAAGTTGTTAATTGCTTCGACTTGGTAGTCACGCAGAATGATTTCTTCACCTTCTGCCGGATGTCCTTTTGGCCAACGTACCCCTTGGTCAGCCCAATAGCGTTCTGTAATAGGTTGTAGGTCTAATTGTATAGGATGTCTACGATCGTCAATGTCAACTATTTGGACGTTATTTTTTTGTAGAACAGCAACAATAGTATCAAGATGATTAACGTAGCCTGTGCCGCCAATACCAAAGAAAGCAACTTTACCGTCCCATCTTCCCAGTTTATACTGGGGCATGTATCGAGCATAAGGCACTTCAAATTTAAGAGCATTGGCGAGTTTTCGTCGTACATCTACTTCTAGTCCTTCTAGTTTGATGTTTACTTCGTCTTCAATTATTAATTTACATGTAGCCATGATAGTTAGAGTATTTCCTCATCAAACTTTCTTCCGCTCTAATCACAATTAAATCACTTTTGCTTTTTACATACTTAGAAATTTGTCCGTTACTAGTATTTGAAAACATAAGTGTTGCTATAGGCGAAAACTGGCTCTTCATAAGAACCTTAGTTAACTTATTGTTAATATACACTATTTTTGTGCTTTTGTCAACCCAATTGTTAAGATTTTTTTCTTGAACAAATTCATTAAATTCTCTATTGTTTTCATTGTCCAGTCTAAACATAACACTTTGCTGTTCTGTAGGTATAAGAGTTCTAAAGAAATCATATACACTAAAAACTTGTTCGTATTCATATCCCTGCTGCACATTTACTAATAAAGGAAATCTGTCAAGGTTATATAATCCCAAAAGAACATCATTAAAATTATATTTGTCTTCTGGACAATAAAATTCTACGTGTTTTCTTGAAGCTATTTTCAAAGTTGTATTATCAGCATATACGTTTACTCTATTATCGCTAATGCCGTATCTTCTATGTCTGTCTACATATTTTATAAAGTTTTCTTTATAATTTCCTAGGTCAGTTTCAAGTTGTTCTTTTAATCCAGGCGAAACATTATGTACACCGTCGTCAGATATAAAAGGAATAAAGCTATCTTTGTTTTCAATAATATCTTTACACTTGCTGTAATATTCAAGTAATTCTTTATCAATTTCAAATTCTTTATTTTTAAATGATTTGATAATTCTATAGATATTAGATTCGTTTGCAAAAAAGTAATGTTCGTGACTTCCTTTGTCATGCTTATATTCATTGTGTTTTTTAGGAAGCTCATTTACAAGTGTAATTAAACTTTTAGAAAAAGGAAAACGTATTTTAATCCAATTATCTTCTAGCTTAATGTATTTGCTACGATCAATTGTACGCAAAGGTTGTCGTAATCTTTCTACAGCATCATCAAATGCATAACCTTGATCTAGAAATTGATTTCTATAAGTTTGCAACTTTAACTTCATAAGATTTTGTTGTCGATCTGTTAGTGCAGTACCACGAAATACTTGTCTAGCAATACTATGAATAATAGTACCGTCGGTTGTTTCTACTTTGAATTGTTTGGGTGACTTGTGTAATCCGGCTAAGATTTCTAGCAAGTCTTCTATACATTTTGTCTCAAGCATGTTTATAATATAACAGACTCTAGCTCATTTGTCAATCTTTTTAACGGTATTCCTGCTGCTATTTCTTCCACAGTATGCTCAGTATGTGCGTAATCATTTAACCATTGCGTTCTATCGGGCATTAAAGGATTTTTTATATCGTGGAAAAAGTCTATGTCATTGCCTACATCATATGCAAAACTACTAGCACTTACAAATGCAGGTATGCCTGCAATTATTGCTTGTGGTCCTGGATTGCTACTATGACAAAAAATTGCATGTACATTACGGAACGACATATCAAAATCATCATATGTTCCCATAACATGACGCGGCTCTTGTCGGTATACATTGCTGTATTGATGTTCTATTGCTTCTAATCTACACCGAGGATGTGGCCTAAAGTATATAGGCATATTGGTGTGTTTTTGAATACCTTCTATAGTATCCATTACCCAGGTGCTCATCCTAGGCATATTTCTCCATTGTAAACTTTTATCATGCTGTCCGCACACAAGTATAAACTTACCTTCTTTACGCCAAGGTTCTAGTTTTAAATTTAATTTTTTAACTCTTGTGTCGTCATTTCCTGCTGGGCCAAAGTATGCATCTCGATTGATGCCGTTTAGTCCTACTCTCCAAGTTTTTCCTCTTTGGATGCCGCCGACTTCCAATACGATGGTCGGTTTGGATTGTGAAATGTTTCTTTCCCAAATACTACGGTTTCCAGCCATGCGACCGTTCCAAAGTACGCTCCAAATAACATCAATCCCATCATTACCATTAACAACAACATCATGCCCAAGAGCATTAGCCCCAGCGTGAAAGGCATCAAACACAGGGCTAGAATTTTGTGCGCCATATTGTCTCCATAAATTAAATTTCATTGGTTAAATATTCCTATACACTATTTACAAAGGATCTACTATGACAGACATAACTGTGGTTACAACATTTCACAAACCAGGCTTAGATTTATACGGACAAAGATTTTTAGATAGTTTTGCTGAAAGAGTAGACAAGCGTATTAAATTATTAGTGTATGCTGAAGATTGTCACCCTAGTGTAGATTCTATGTGCGAAAATATTAAAGTTTTAAATGCAAAAGAAGTATTACCAAAACTTAATGCATTTAAAGAACGTTGGAAAAATGTTCCACATGCAAACGGTAATATAGCAAATCATCCTGCACGTAACGGACGCAAAGATTGGAACAAAGAATTTAAGTGGGATGCTATACGTTTTGCTAACAAAGTATACGCTGTGTTTGACGCTTGCGAACGTAGCAATGATTGGGTCGTTTGGATGGACGCTGATACATTTGTACATGCTGATTGGAGTTATAAGCAGTTCAAAGAATTACTACCAGATGATAAATGGTTAACATATGTAGGTAGAGGTAAAGGCTCACAGACTTGGCCAGAGTGTGGCTTTTACGGAATGAATCTAAACAAAGGCGAATGTTTAGAATTTTTAGAACAATTTGAACTTATGTATGAAGATGCAGACAACGGAATGTTTAAACTAGTAGAGTGGCATGATAGTTTTATATTTGGACACATACTTAATAGAATGAAAGTGTTACGCCCAAACGTTCTCGACTATAGTGCAGATATGTATTTACGAGAAGCAAAGTCGGGCGGCGGCGGCCATCCTTTGATTAATACAGTACTAGGAACTTGGATTGATCACATGAAAGGTGCAAGGAAAAATACTGGTAAATCTAAATCTTCTGATATAATGGTAAAGCGTAAAGAAAAATATTGGCAATGATATCATACATAATCTGTCTTAGTAAAATCGAAAGCAGTTACAATAGCGGTTGTAGATTAAAATCAGAACTAGAAAGTTTTGGTATGGAGGCAGAACTTTTCGAAGGGTCTTACGGAAACGTAAAAGCCAAAGAATACGAACAGCAAAATAGACTTCCACATGAATGGGGCATAAAAGGTCCTAAGAAGCCTTATCCTTGGGAATATAGAAAAACAATGATACGGCCTGGACTTATAGGATGCTTTGATAGTCATTATAGACTTTGGCAAAAGTGTGTAGAAGAAGACAAACCTATACTAATATTTGAAGATGATGCACATGTTATACGACCTTTTCACATTGTAGAATGGAAAGATGTTCTTAGTTTAGTATCTAGTCATAGAAAAAAGATGGCTAAGTATATCGACTACTTAGAGAATCCACAAGGTCCTTATCAAGCAATGAATTACAAACAAGGAAGTATGCCAGGTAATGCAGGATATGCAATTAAACCACATGCTGCAAAAATACTTGTAGAAGAATATGCAAATAGCTTTTTACCTGCTGACAATGCTATAAATCAACATTTAGTAAAAATACAAATACACAATTATATGATGGGCAAAGCAATTGCTAGAGAAAAAACAAAAGGTAAGCCTAGTCTTATTCGTACAAAATACTGGGATAGTTTAGATGATTAATTTTGTATGTGTTTATAAAACTAGTCCTGATGGAATATACGATACTACTTGGATAGAAAAACTACGCTGGGGCTTAGAAAAACATTGTACGTTTGATTTTAAATTTTATTGTTTAACTGATTGCAAAGAAGACTTTGAAGGCAAAGTTTGGTTAGAATCAGATAGTCCTACTTGGTGGTCAAAGTTAGAATTGTTTAGAAAGGATCTATTCAAAGGTCCTACATTGTACTTCGATTTAGACACTATAATATGTGGTAACATTGATGTAATTATAACACAATTGATGCAGCAACCTTCGTTTGTAATGGTAGAAGGTAGAACAAAAAAGACGTCAAGTTGCATTATGTATTGGAACGGTGATTACAGCTATCTTTACGATCAATATTTAGAAAACAAAGAAGAAATTATAAAAACCTATGTAACAAACGAACGTTACGGAGATCAAGCATACATTGCAGAAAATGTAGATTACATACACCTACAAAATATTATTAATAAACGACATGTAGGATATGAAAGCCAAGTTGCAAAGAATGCAAAAAACCTAAGAATAATGTTGTTTGCTAAACCACAAAACAAACCTTATAATTCCGCAAGCAGATATGCTGTGGAAAATTGGCAACTACAAGATGCGGACTATAGTGAGTTAGTCGAAAATAGGCGCGGATGGCTTTGGCCCAAAGCGGACAAGTTTTGC
>Ga0255766_10002032_pt1 | contig 18297 bp, 16 predicted proteins | sample 071ome_23_FD_179966 | JGI IMG/M metagenome (GOLD analysis project Ga0255766, IMG submission 179966) | Coastal salt marsh microbial communities from the Groves Creek Marsh, Skidaway Island, Georgia - 071403BT metaG (version 2) | ecosystem: Environmental > Aquatic > Marine > Intertidal zone >... | reverse complement strand
TGTGGGCTTGGCATCAAAAAGGTGCAGGTCTTTTGCCAAGCGATTTTTGTCCAAGGTTTGAAGTTGAGCAATGTCGGCAATATAAATTGATCGGCCGTGGGTCCCCACTACTAGATGTTTGGCCTCGGGCTGTACGACCAAATCATGTACGGCAGCGGTGTTTAGCCCCTGATCAAATGCCTCCCAGCGTGCTCCTCCATCGAGGCTTACATAGACACCATGATCATTTCCTAGGTAGAGGATTTCTTCATTTACAGGGTCTTCATAAATCACATTGACCGGTGATGCTGGTAGGTTATTTGCTATCGCTTTCCAGGTTTTACCTCGGTCTTCACTGCGGTAAACGTAAGCGGTAAAATCGTCCCATCGATAGCCATTAAGCGTTGCATATATTCGATCTTTGTCGTGCGACGAAGCTACTACACGACTTACCCAAAGGTGTGCTGGCAGGTTTTCGGAGAGGTCTTCCCAGCTTCCTCCTGCATTGTCGCTTCGATAAATTTTACCATCATCGCTTCCGGTGTATATAAGCCCAAATTGAAAGGGAGATTCGCTAATGGTAGTCAATGTCCCATAAGCTACATTGCCTTTGCGGCCGCCTTGAGTTAGGTCTGGAGAAATGGCTTCCCAGTCTGTGCCTTGGTTTAAGGACCGGTGCAATTTATTACTTCCAAAATAGAGAATATCTTGGTTGTGTGAGGATAACAATATGGGCGTTTGCCAATTAAATCTGTACGGTGCTTCGCCCAGATCATGTTTGGGTTGGATTGGGGTGTTTTTGTCATTTTCTAAATCCAAACGATAATAATTCCCAAATTGAAATCCCGTATAGACAATATTGGCGTTGCGATTGTCAATTTGTACCTGCATGCCATCTCCTCCCATTATAGAAGTCCATGGGTTTTGTCCAGAAGCCTGCCAACGTTCGTTTTCTACAGCATTGTGCGCCGCTTTCCAAACGCCATTGTCTTGCAATCCACCATAGACATTGTAGGGCGTTTGATGGTCTACGTTGATTGCATAAAATTGACCAACGTTGGTGGAGTTATTTTTCATCCAATTTGCTCCATCGTTGTAGGTAATGTTAACACCTCCGTCATTTCCATTGATCAGGTGCCCCGGTTGATCGGGATTGATCCATAGCGCATGATGATCGGAGTGTACGTTAGATTTTCCAATATTAGAAAATGAGGCCCCGCCGTCAGAAGATGTCAAAATTGGAACCCCATAGATATAAATCTTATCGGCGTTGTAAGGTGCCACATGGATGTGTCCAAAATAATAGCCATAACTGTAATAGACAGCGTCTAAATATCCTTTGTGAGTTTTGTTCCATGTCGCTCCTCCGTCGGTACTTTTGTATACTTCAGCTCCAACTACAGGGGTGTCAAACAATATGGAATTTGCATCTTCGAGGTAGGTTGCCAGTTCTTTGGGTTGGACCTTGTTTTGACGGATTAGGTTTTTTACATTTTCTGCACGGTATTTTTCCTGAAACCCGTTTTGACGAAGGTAGTTGTTCAGCGTTTTGTTGTCCAAAGCCATAAAGGCAGCTTTTGACATGGTTTTAAAGTCTTCTTTCGTCAACCCTGTTTGTGGCTCTTCGTCTTCTTTGTCTCTACGAAATTGGCTGTCATGAATTGCATACAAAACATTTTGGTCATAGGCTGCAATGCCAATACGTCCTACACCTTGCCCGGTGGGAAAACCACTGTCTGGAGTAGATATTAGCGTCCATGTTTGACCTGCATCGGTGCTTTTATAAATCCCCGACCCGGCGCCACTTCCATCAAAATTCCATGCTTTACGATCTTTTTGCCAAGCCGTAGCATATTGAATTTCAAACTGGCCGGGCACTGTGGTCATATCAATGATTCCGGTTTGTGCGTCGATATACAAGGTTTGCTCCCAATTGGCACCTCCATCTGTGGTACGATATACCCCTCGCACGGGGTTATCAGAATATAGTGCTCCTGTGACCCCTACAATCACATGATCTGGGTTTTTGGGGTCGATAAGTATTTTGCCGATGTGATGGCTTCCTTCGAGGCCATGGGTGGTCCAAGAAGCCCCATTGTCGGTCGTTTTGAGCATCCCCATACCTGCATAGGACGATCGGGAGGCGTTATTTTCTCCTGTTCCCACCCATAAGGTTCGGCTGGGCCAATGCATGGCTAGCTCCCCGATGTTTTGGGTTGGTGCATTTTCCATGATAGGTGCAAAACTTATCCCATTGTCTTGGGTGTGCCATACCCCACCCGATGCATAAGCAACATAAAACTCGGTTGGCTGGTCGGGGTTGACCGCTAGGGCTACAACACGGCCACTCATGACCGCGGGGCCTATGGACTTGAAAGGGATATTTTTTACCCTAGAATCCTGTTTTAACGCCTTTTGCTGTTCTAGCGCTGATTGAATAGTTGCCACTGAAGAGGGGCCCGGTTGGGCAGAAAGCCCGGCACTAAAAAATAAGAGTGCTATTGTTTTTTTCCACATAATATTTAAGTTCTTAGTAGGGGAAATTACGAAAAAAGTATCTTAGTAGTGTTCAATTAAAACATTATGCGATATACTCCCCTCACTGCCGCTTTTTATTCCAAAAACAGAGCCGACTTTAGTAAGGCAATGGTCCCTCAAAGTCTGGCTGTTTTTAATTCAAATGACATCTATCCAATAAGTGCAGACAGCACCCTGCCTTTTGAACAACATCGAGATCTTTTTTATCTCACCGGTGTTGATCAAGAAGAAACCATATTGATCTTATTTCCGGATGCGGTAGAGACCAAACATCGTGAAGTCCTTTTTGTACGTGAAACCAATCCCCACATTGCCGTCTGGGAAGGACCAAAACTCACCAAAGAGCAAGCCCAAAAACTAACCGGGATCGAAACCATATATTGGGTAAGTGAATTTGAAAAAATATTTTTTGAACTGGCTGCACAATGCAACTGTTTTTATTTCAATAAAAACGAGCACTATCGCGCTGCAGTAACTACCCAAACCCGTGAAGATCGTTTTATTGCATGGGCAAAAAAAACCTACCCAGCTCACCAAGTTGCCAAAAGCAACCCCATTTTGCAACGACTCCGTGCTGTAAAAGACCCCCAAGAAATACAACAAATGCAACGCGCCTGTGATATCACCGAAAAAGGATTTCGTAGAATTCTATCTTTTGTGAAGCCGGGTGTTTGGGAGTACGAAATCGAAGCCGAATATGCCCATGAGTTTATCAAAAACCGCTCCAAGGGTTTTGCCTACACTCCGATCATAGCCTCTGGTAACAATGCAAATATCCTGCACTATATCGAAAATAATTGTGCGTGTAAAGCGGGTGACCTTTTGCTGATGGATGTGGCCGCCGAATTTGGAAATTATTCAAGCGATATGACCCGGACCATTCCTGTTTCTGGAAGATTTAGCCCCCGTCAAAAAGCCATTTATAATGCCGTATTAAGGGTCAAAAATGAGGCTACAAAAATGCTTATACCAGGGGTACTTTGGAAGGCCTATCATGTTGAGGTTGGAAAAATAATGACTTCTGAATTGTTGGGCCTTGGGCTTTTGGACTTAGCTGATGTCCAAAACCAAACATCTGAACATCCGGCCTATAAAAAATATTTTATGCACGGCACCTCCCACCATATGGGCTTGGATACCCATGATTATGGACTTATTTTAGAGCCCATGAAAGCAAATATGGTACTTACTGTTGAGCCTGGAATTTATATCCCGGAAGAAGGATTTGGGGTACGTTTAGAAGACGATGTGGTTATCCAAGAACAAGGGGCGCCAATTAACTTGATGAAAAACATCCCAATTGAGGCTGATGAAATCGAGGCCCTGATGAATGCCTGATTATTTGGCTCCTAATTGAATTTCACTGATCAGCTCCAGCTCTGATGTGTTTTTGGGGCTGTTGTGGTAAATTTCTAATGGGATTGTTTTTTTGTTTGGCCTAAATATTTTTTTCTGTTGATACATCATTTGTACCGCCCACGCATTGGCCACGTGGCGGTATGGGCCCGTATGCGTAATCGCATGTACTTGAGTTGCAGGCAAAACACCTGATGTAAAGTTGCTGGGCAAATCATCGGGAATTTCAGAAACCGGTTGGCACGCGATATACCGCACTTTCTTGCCGACCACGTCCCAGATGGGATACATGGTAAATGGGGGGCCATTTAACTTTTCAGAATGGTTTTTATGACTAAAAGTCAGCAGTATTTCAAAATCTTCCGACATGTATTTTTCTAGGGTTTCTGTGGCACAATCTCTTTGGATACCAATATAATTTTGAGCGGGGCGCTCTTTGATGCCATTGACAAAAATCGTTGACGGCACCTGACCCAACTCGATCCAGTCCTTTAGCATTTTTAATCCCCGACAATAGTCCATACTAATGAATACCTCATATGCTTTTTTCATCCAAAAAAGAAAGAACGGCAAACTACTGTCCATGGTCCATGAAAGCTTGGTCTTACCCGCTTCAGGTTCAAGAAAAAAAGCCACTTTGGCTTTGGACTTAAAGGGTTTTAAAAATTCTAAGTCAATGGCAATTGCCTTTTCAGATTCGGCTCTGATCCACATCTGACCAGCGCCTACTATGGCTCCTTCCCAATAATAATATTTGTTGTCTGGTGCTACTTCTACTTTGGCCTGAGGTTCTGCAATAAGCCATGGAGACCAGTATTGCCAGGAATTAAAATCAGATAGGACCGATACAATTTTTTGAGGTTGGGCTTCAATTAAGATGGATTCTTTAACATATAATTTGGGCATAATTGGTTTTTTTTAAAATTAATCTATTTTGAGTTTTTATCGAATGCGATTCCCTTTTTGATACCGAAAGCTATAGGTCTGTAGCGTCCCATAATAATTGATCACAACTTTGGTGTTGTCAATGGCGTTAAATGTGCATTCAATTTTTGATCTGCCATTATCATTGTTTACAATCATTTTGCCAGACAATAAGGGGTTGCCTGCAAAATTCCAATAGTCCACTCGTTCTGAAGCCAATGCTTCAAAGCGCAGGTTATAAAAACCTACCGGCATATCGAGTTGTTGGTAAGGGGAACGTAGTGATACAAAATAGGTGCCGGGATCTAGTGTGTTTTTTTGAGAACTATAGCAAACCATTCCAATAAGTGACCCTTGGCCTTGAAGCATAAAATAGGATCCTGGCTGTGAAGAAACATCAAGCCCTTTGGCGGTGAAAATGAGGGTTTGCCGATAAGGAGGGGTGTCGGTGTCAGAAATTTGCTCAACGGCCAATAAGGACGCGTTGGTGATTTGAAAGGTGGCTTGACCTATCGAAAAATAATTGTTTGATGCTGTCGGGGTTTCTTTGCTGCAAGAGGAGATTAATAAAAGAATAACCCCTAAAAAAAAGTGCTTTTTCATGGTGTTGATTTGGTGGATAAAAATTACTTAAAAAAAAGGAAACTTTAGGTGTTATATTTTATTTTTCTAAGCACCCGTTGGCTTTCTTTATAGGTCTGATAATGGTCTTCTCCCAGCGCTTTGAGTAGGGGTCTTGCGCGTTCGAGCTGTCTTTTGGCAAGCGCTATGCCATTGAGGGAGCAAAGCATTAGTTGTGCCGCCATTTTTGGGAGCGCTTCCTTTTCTTGGGGTTCGAGCGGGGCCTGCTTTTCGAGTTTATCTATTAGGGCCTTTAGGGTATTGAGTCGATGATGAAGCAGCTTTTTGTCAATCTGTGGAGGTTCGAACAGCAATTGAGATGTTATGGTGTAGGACCCGTTGTCCAAAAAATTGATTTTTACTTCTTCGAGGGGATAAAAACGCAAGGGTGGATTAACCCCAAGCTGAACGTATTCTGTTATCAAAAATTCGTCTTTAGTCCATGCAATTTCGACTTCATCCAAATTGGAATAAAAAAGTTTGACCTGCTCATTGATCAACTCTATATCTACTCGGGAGTAATAGGTGCGGTTTTTAACTTTTTTTTGTTTCCCAGACCAGCAAACCACAAAAAATTCTTTAAAAACCAGATATTCAGAAACCAACTTGTGGTTGTGTTGGCCAATAAAATCCATAACCCGGTCCAACGTTAATTTGATGCTGTTTCGGGCATGGGTTTCGATTTGAGAGACGCGATGATGGTTGTCCGCTAAAGGCAGTTGCAGCCTTTGCTTTGGCAGGGATATACTTCCTTCACGTTGGAAAAAACTTCCAGAAGGGTATTTCCAAATGGCTTTTTTTAACGTTGTTGCCATCGCATTAGGAAAAATGGTCACAAGACCCACAACCTTGCCTTCAGGGAGGTTTGGAAAGTAGATGTTTTCATAAGTGACTTTGGGGGGGACATCGAGATAGGCATTAACCAAATTTTGGAGCTTACTGTCGTCAAAAAAATCGACGCCAACAATTTCATTGGTAGCGTCTTCAATTCCAATAACAATATAGGAGTTGTTTTTGGGGTTGCTGTTAGAAAGTGCGCTGATGTGTTTTAGGAATTTGGCTTTCCCAATTTTGGTATTGAGATCTATTTTGCGCTTTTTATCATAAAAACTGTTTTCGTCGCTATGCGCCAAAAGGGCTTTGATAAGAAGGCGTTTGTTGATCATGTGTTGCGATTGACTACATAGGCACTGGCTTGGTCGGTTGGCAAAATTGTCAAATCGGCAATGGTGACATGCGCGGGGGCAGCAACCATGTAGGCAATTGCTTGAGCAACATCGGCTGCTGTTAGGGCTTGTAACTTAGCATATACTGAAGCGGCACGGGGCTGATCGCCTTTGAATCGCACTTCAGAAAATTCGGTTGCAACCAAGCCCGGGTGTATCGCTCCTACCCGTATGCCAAAAGGATTACAATCCAGTCTTAGGCCCTCTGTAAAACGATCTACCGCCGCCTTACTGGCACAGTAAACATTGCCCTTTGGGTATGCTTCTTTGCCAGCGATGGAGCCTACGTTGATGATTTGTCCGTTTTTGCGGGCAATCATTTGCGGCAAAAGTGCTTTGGTTACATAAAGCAACCCCTTGACATTGCCGTCTATCATTGCCTCCCAGTCGTCTAAGGACGCTTCGTGAGCGGGGTCCAAGCCGTGTGCATTTCCTGCATTGTTAACTAATAAATCGATCGTGTTGAACGGGGCTTCTAGGCGTTCAATTGCGTCAAATACCTCCTGTCGCTTGCGCACGTCAAAAGTCAAAATTTGATGGGGTGTTTCCAAAGCTTCTGATAATGCTTGAAGCTTATTTTGTCGACGACCACATATAACCAATCGAAATCCTTGCTTTGAAAGTAAAAGGGCCGTTGCCCATCCAATGCCACTACTGGCGCCTGTTATTAGTGCTGTTTTCATATCGTTATGGTGCGCGGTGTCCCCAACTTGCTTCGGTGAGAACAAACCAATCTTCAATTTCAAGTTCTATTTTTGTTGCTGTTACACTTTGCTCAAGTCGCGACAACTGTGTGGTCCCTACCACAGGATGTATAGTTGCAGGGTGACGCAAAAGCCATGCCAGCAAAAGCTGACTTTCATTGGCGTTGTATTTTTGACAAAGTGGTTTTAGAACCGCTTCTATTCGCAAAACCGCAGCATTTTTTTCTTTAAAATAAGCGCCCAATGGACTCCAAGCCATGGTCCCTATCTGTTGTGCTTGGTGATGGTCCAAACTGCTATCCAAAAGTGGGGCGTTGTGTGTCAAAGAACACGCAATCTGATTCCAGCTAGGGGTTTCAAAACGTTCAAAAAGGCGCAATTGTGAAGGGGTAAAATTTGACACCCCCCAAGCCTTAATTTTTTGCTCTTCGCGGAGTTGGTTTAGCGTTGCCACTATCGGCTCGGCATCCATCAAAGGACTGGGACGGTGCAACAGTAGTAGGTCTAAATAATCCGTTTGGAGGTTTCGCAAACTGTTTTCAACCGAAAAACGAATGTGTTTAGGCGAGTAGTCGTAGTGTTTTATTGGGATTGGACGGGCTTCGCATGGATATTGAATGCCACATTTGGTAATAAAATAAGTCGCTTCACGCGCAACCGCTGTTTGTTGAAAAGCGGTCCCAAAAGCAGCTTCGGTGGTATATCCTCCGTATATGTCTGCATGGTCGAAGGTATGGACTCCTAGCGCAACGGCCCCTTCTATATTGGCCGCAATTTGTGAGGTGCTAAGGTTTTGTCCCCACACCCCCCAGGTCATGGTTCCGGCAATTATCCGAGAAAATTTTTGCATTTCAAAAAACTAAAATTCACTCTAAAATAGGGACATTTGAGGCTTTTAAAAATTTGAAAACCTGCAATTTTTAACCAATTATTAACAAGATAAACACGAATATTTTATCATTTTTGGACACGCTAAAAAAAATGCCTTAATTAACATCATGGAAAACAACACTACTATAGACATTAAAGCACTGAATGAGAAAATTGCAAAGGAAAGTGCTTTTTTAGACCTGCTAACCCTTGAGATCAATAAGGTCATTGTTGGGCAAAAAGGAATGATCGAACGCCTGCTAATTGGTTTACTTGGTCGAGGACACGTCCTCCTAGAAGGGGTCCCTGGACTGGCCAAAACTCTAGCTATCAACACCTTGAGCAAAGCCGTCAAAGGCTCTTTTAGCCGGATACAATTTACTCCAGATTTGTTGCCTGCAGATGTGGTAGGTACAATGATTTATAACATCAAGGAAAACGATTTTTCGATAAAAAAAGGCCCTGTATTTGCCAATTTTGTCTTGGCCGATGAGATCAACCGGGCACCGGCTAAAGTACAGTCTGCCCTGCTCGAAGCCATGCAAGAAAAACAAGTAACCATTGGAGACAGCACCTTTAAGCTCCCCTTGCCTTTTCTCGTCATGGCTACGCAAAACCCAGTAGAGCAAGAAGGAACTTATCCGCTCCCAGAAGCACAAGTTGACCGGTTTATGCTCAAAGCCATTATTGACTACCCCAAAATCGAAGACGAACAACAAATCGTTCGGGCCAACCTTGCTCAAAATACCCCTGAGGTAAAACCCGTTATAACAACCAAACAAATTCTAACCGCACAACAAACGATTCGTGAGGTTTATATGGATGAAAAAATTGAAAAATACATTCTAGACCTCATCTTCGCAACACGTTATCCCGAACGCTACAAACTTGAAAAAATGAAACCTTTGATAAGCTTTGGAGCCTCACCACGTGGAAGCATCAACCTGGCCACTGCTGCAAAGTGTTATGCTTTTATGCAACACCGCGGCTATGTGATTCCAGAAGATGTTCGGGCCGTAATTTATGATGTGCTGCGCCACCGAATTGGCCTTACCTATGAAGCTGAAGCCGAAAATGTAACCACCGAAGACCTGATTAGCCAAATCATAAATGAGGTTGAAGTACCCTAGTCCTCACAGTGAAACCAATGCCGTATTTTTATGGACACCAAGGAACTTCTAAAGAAAGTCCGAAAAATCGAAATTAAAACCCGCCGCCTAAGCGACCACGTCTTTGGGGGAGAGTATCACAGTACCTTTAAGGGACGTGGAATGACCTTTAGCGAGGTTCGACAATATCAATATGGCGATGATGTACGTGCAATCGACTGGAATGTAACTGCACGATACAACGAACCTTTTGTAAAAGTTTTTGAAGAAGAACGCGAGCTGACCCTTATGCTTGTAATTGACGTTAGTGCTTCCGAAATTTTTGGCACACAACAACAGTTTAAAAGAGAATACCTAACTGAAATTGCAGCCACACTTTCGTTTTCTGCACTTCAAAATAATGATAAAGTAGGCTTGCTTTTGTTTAGTGATCAAATCGAATTGTATATCCCTCCCAAAAAAGGACGCTTTCATATACTGAGAATCATCCGTGAACTTCTAGAATACGAACCGCTAGGTAGCGGTACCAATATAGGTTTGCCACTAGAGTTTTTGTTCGGGGTATTGAAGAAAAAAGCCATTGTATTTTTATTATCCGATTTTATGGATAAAGGCTATGAAAAAACCTTGCAAATAGCCGCTAAAAAACATGATTTAACAGGCATACGGGTTTATGACCCCAGAGAAAAAAGCATCCCCAACATTGGGCTGGTGCCCATGCAAGACAGCGAGAGCGGTGCCGTACACTGGATCAATACCCAATCCAAAGCACAGCGTTTGCGCTATGAAAAACATTTCCAACAACTGTCTCAAGATTTTGAAACCATTTTTAAAAAAAACGGCGCAGGAACCCTTTCTTGTAGTGTTGAAGAAAGTTATGTAAAGCGATTGTTAGGGTATTTTAAAGCACGTATCTAAGATGAAATCAAAACTGCTTTTTGGGATTTTATTACTTGCAAGTTTTCGAGGCTTTGCCCAGTTGGGCGGAGTGGTGCAAAGTGCAGTAGATACCACAGAAGTTTTGATTGGCGCACAACTCAACTATACCCTTCAAGTAAAACTAGACAGCCTGTCAGAAGTCGTATTTCCAGAACCGCTTGAGGCAGCCCCTTTTGAAGTTATTGAGACCTTCCCAACCGACACCCTTAGAACCCAAAGTCATTATTTGTTTACCAAAAAATATGCCCTAATCCAATTTGACTCTGGACGCTACACCATCCCCCCACAAAAAATCATAGTCAATGGTTTTGTAAAATTGACAGACACTATCCCCATACAGGTCAAAAATGTTGTGGTGGACACCCTTAAGCAAAAGTTATACGACATCAAACCACAAATTGCAGTAGAAAAAAACTACAACACCTGGCTGGTTCGATTTCTATGGGCTTGCACCATTTTGTTCTTTCTTATTGGAGGCGTCTGGGCCTATTATTTTACACAACGAAGAAGAGAAATTAGAAATGCCGCACTACCTCCTTTTGAACGCGCCATTGAAGAGCTGAAAGCCTTGGAGCGCAGCCAGCCTAAAGTACAGGAAGAATACAAAGACTACTATTCGAAACTCACCGAAATTGTACGCCGCTATCTCGAAGAAGAAGCAAAAATAGATGCCTTAGAAAGCACCTCTTCCCAATTGCTCGACAAGATGCTATTGCTAAAGGACGCTGGAAAAATCCCTTTAGAAAAAGAAACGCTTAAAAACCTAAAAACCGTTTTAGAAACAGCAGATTTGGTCAAATTTGCCCGCGCCGTTCCCGAGGTAGGAACCGCGCCAAGAGACAGGGAATGGGTAGAGGCAATCGTTGTAGAAACCAAAGAGGTGCTCCCAGAACCTACACCAGAAGAACTACAAGCAAAAGAAGAGTACCAACAATTGCTAAGAAAGCAACGCCAAAAAAAACAATTGCGCTACGGATTGGCCGGTGTAGGAGTGGTGATGTTGCTTGCATTGATTTCATCCATACTTCTTTATGGCTACTATCCGGTGATGGACACCTTGCTAGGTTATCATACAAAAAAATTGGAACGAAGCATTTGGGCATCGAGCCTTTATGGAGCACCGCCCGTTCAGCTTGAAACTCCAGAAATTCTAATCCGAAATGAAAATACCCCCCCACAAGTTCAAGAATTTGAAATGGGGGGACTCGATCAGCCTTTTTATGTTTCATTACAATTTACAGTCAAGCCCCCAAAGCCAGGACAGCAGGGGCAAAATGATGGGATTGTTGACGAACAAGAAACACAAGCCTTGATTGACGGCATTCTAGAAACCTACCAACAAAAAGGGGCTTCAAACATGCTTGTGGACAGCGAGGTGGTTACAACAGCAAAAGGGTTGCCCGCACTTAAAATCTCAGGAACTTTGGACTATGGCCTTGAAGACAATGTGCCAAAGAAACGTTTGATCTTTAGCACTTTGCTTTTTGATTTTGATAAAGGCAAAATTGCACTGACCATAACTTATGAAAAAAACGACCGTTATGGGCCACAAATTGCCGAGCGTATCACGGACAGTATTGACCTGATAAAAGAATTGTAACACGAGATGGAAAATATTCAATTTGCAAATCCCGAATACCTGTGGCTGTTACTCGTACTGCCACTAGTTCTTTTGTTGCTATTTCTGAACAAAAATAAAGGGCAGGCGGTGCTAAAGATGTCATCACTCAAAGCTTTTGATCAGAAAACCCCGCTTTTGGTTCGCTTTCGTTTTGTCTTATGGCTGTTTCGATTGATCAGCCTTGCACTAATCATAACGGCCCTTGCTCGTCCGCAATCCGTAGATGTGTCTACCCGTACCATCACCAACAAAGGGATCGATATTGTGATGGCCATTGACGTATCGTCCAGTATGTTGGCCCAAGATCTAAAACCCAACCGTTTAGACGCACTAAAGCAAGTCGCAAGAACCTTTGTGCAAGACCGTGTCAGTGATCGTGTTGGATTGGTTATCTATGCGGGAGAAAGTTATACCAAAACACCCATCACCAGTGACAAAAGTATCGTCATCAATAGCCTGAACTCCATCCGTTTTGACGGGCTCATAGAAGATGGAACGGCAATCGGCATGGGCTTGGCAACAGCCGTTAACCGCCTCAAAGACAGTCGTGCAAAAAGCAAAGTGATTATTTTGCTCACCGATGGTGTCAATAATTCTGGCTTTATCGACCCCAAAATTGCCGCCGAATTGGCGGTAGAATACAACATAAAAACCTATACCATTGGTTTAGGAAGTAACGGTACCGCTCGAGCACCTGTCGGTATTTTGCCCAACGGGCAGTTTCAATATGGCATGACTAAAGTCGAAATTGACGAGGTTTTGCTCAAAGAAATCGCCGCTACTACAGGAGGGCAATACTTTAGAGCAACCGACAACCGAAAACTCGAAGAAGTCTATGCTGAAATCAATAAACTAGAAAAAACAGAAATTGAAGAATTTAAATACTACAACTATCAAGAACGCTTTCGCCCATTGATTTTATGGGCCTTGGCACTCATATTTTTGGAATGGTTATTGCGCAACACCCTTTTTAAAAGCTTTATCTAATGTATCAAATAGACGCTCCAATATATTGGTATTTTTTACTTCTTATCCCCGTATTATGGCTGGGTTTTGCAGGGGTGTCTCGTTGGCAAAAAAAGGCACAACAACAATTTGCCAATCCACAAATGTTAGCACATTTGAGCCCCCACAGATCGCGCATCAAAGCATACTTTAAAATTGGCTTAATCGCTCTCGGAATTATTTTTTTAACCCTCGCATTGGTCAATCCCAAAATTGGAACCGAACTCGAAACCGTAAAACGAGAGGGCGTCGATATTGTTTTTGCTGTCGATGTTTCCAAAAGCATGTTGGCCGAAGACATCGCCCCAAATCGACTCGAAAAGTCCAAAAGATTGGTCTCTGCCATTATCAATCAGCTCGGCAGTGACCGAATTGGGATCATTGCTTATGCTGCACAAGCCATTCCACAGTTGCCCATTACCACAGATTATAGTTCTGCAAAAATGTTCTTACAAGCGCTCAATACCGATATGTTGTCCTCGCAGGGTACCGCAATTGATGCTGCGCTTAATCTCTCCAAGACCTACTTCAATGACGACGAACAAACCAATCGAGTGGTTTTTTTGATATCCGACGGCGAAGACCACTCTGAGGCAGGTCGTGAAGCTGCAGAAGCTGCTGCAGAAGCAGGAATCAAGGTTTTTACCTTTGGTGTAGGCACCGAAACCGGGGGGCCGATTCCTATCAAAAGAAACGGAATCATCGAAACTTATAAAAAAGATCCGGAGGGAGAAGTCGTTATTACAAAACGAAGTATGGAGACCCTAACCGAAATTGCTATGGCTACAGGAGGCGCATATATTGATGGCAATGACACTCAGATTGTCCTCGATTTTGTTAATGAAACGCTTCAGGCTATGGACAAAAAAGAATTTGATGCCAAAGAGTTTGTCAGCTACAAAGATCAATTTCAATCCTTTCTTTTTGCCGCATTACTCGTATTTTTGATTGACTTAATTGTTTTTGAAACGAAAACGAAATGGATTGCACGCCTTAATTTGTTTAACGAGTCGTCTAAAAAAACTGAAAACCTATGAAAAAGTCCCTTTTCTTAATTTTGCTGTTGGCCACACCCACAATTTGGGCGCAAACCCCAAAAGCTTTGGTCGACAACCACATTGCCTCTGGGAATGAAAAAACCCAAAACGAGCAATTGACCGCCGCAGAAAAAGACTACCGCCAAGCATTAGCCCTCAACCCAAAGCGTACCGAAGCCCTATACAATCTAGGCAACAACCACTATCAGGGCAATCACTTTGAAGAAGCGGCGCAACAATATTTTTTGACCCAAAAAAACACTTCCTCGAAAAATGAAAAACACCAAGCGTTTCACAATATGGGCAACGTCCATATGCAACAAAAAGATTATGCAAAAGCCGTAGAGGCCTATAAAAATGCCTTACGCAATAAGCCCGCTGACGAAGAAACCCGTTACAACTATGCGCTGGCCAAAGAGTTGCTCGAAAAAGAAAAACAAGAACAACAACAAGACCCACAAAACCAAAATCAAGACCAAGATCAAAATCAAGATCAAGATCAAGAACAGGATCAAGACGATAATAAAGAGCAGCAAAATAAAGGCGATCAATCCAAAGACGACAGCGACAAAAAGGAAGAAGGCGATCAAGAAGATGATAAGAGTGATCAAGGAAATCCTGAAGAAAAAGAAGGTGAGGAACCCAAATCTCCTAAAAACGATCAACAGCAACCTCCAAAAGAAAATAAACAACCCCCAAAGCCCCAAAAAGGACAACTCTCTCCTGAGCAAATCAAAAGTCTGCTCGAAGCCATGAACAACCAAGAGAAAAAAGTTCAAGACAAAGTTAATGCCGAAAAAGTAAAAGGCGTGCCCGTCAAAGGCAAAAAAGATTGGTAATCAATGATGCGGATTAAAAAGCTGCTTTTTCTAACATTTCTAAGTATGGGCCTTGGCCTATCAGCACTTGCACAGGTTAGTTTTGAAGCCCGTGTAAGCAAAAAAAAACTCGGCCTCAATGAACGGCTTCGGGTTGATTTTGTAATGAATGAAAATGGGGACAATTTTAGCCCCCCCAGTTTTGCAGATTTTAGAGTTGTTGGAGGGCCACAACAATCTACACAAAACTCTTACATCAACGGCAAACGCTCGTTTTCAAAAGCATTTACCTATTTTTTAACCCCCAAAAGCAAAGGATCCGCTACCATTGGTGCAGCACAAGTGACTATTGGAGGAGAACCCTACACCACAAACCCAATAACGATAGAAGTAACCGACGCTGTCGATCGTCCAAGGGGCGACAACGATGTCGAATATCTTGCTGATGAGAACCTTTTGCTAATCGCAGAAATTTCTAATAGCAAACCCTACCTCAACGAGGGATTTTCTGTCGTCTACAAACTCTTGTTTAGAAACCCTATAAAGGTATCCGACGCACGAGAAATTGAAAGCCCCGAGTTTGGAGATTTTTGGAGTCATACGATCAAAATTCCACAATTTAAAATTGAAAGAGGCACCTATAAAGGCGAAGAATACAATGTCGTTGTTTGGCGTAAAAACGTTCTTTACCCTCAAAAATCGGGCAAGCTCACCCTAGAGCCTTTGGCCCTCAATGTTGTGGTACAAATTCCGACCAATAGACGCGACTTTTTTGGAAACATTCTTTATCAACAAGTCAACCGTACTGTAACTGCTGGCAAACGAACCATTACCACAAAAGCGCTACCAGAAGATGGAAAACCCGAGGACTTCAGTGGTGCCGTAGGAACATTTGACTTTGACGTACTTCTTAATAAAGATTTGCTAAAAGCCTCAGAATCCTTTCAGGCCACAATAAAAGTCCGTGGAACAGGCAATTTGAAGCTTTTCGAGCTTCCCAAAATCAACACCCCCAGTAGTCTCGAAGTCTATGAGCCTGAGTATAACGAAAACGTAAAAGTGTCCCTCAAAGGGATGGAAGGAAGTGTCGAAAACACCTACACGATAGTCCCCCAATATCAGGGCAAGTTTCCTATTCCGGCCCTCAATTTTAGTTATTTTGACCCTCAAAAAGAAACCTATAAAACGCTGCGCTCACAAGAACAACTTGTCAATGTGTTTGAAGGGCCTACGGCTTCAAGCGGAAGATCAGAACCCGCAACAAAAAACCCCATAGCAGGTCCCGAAGAAAACAGTTTTAAATTTATAAAACTGGAAGGCCAATTTGAGGCGATACAAAAACCCTTGTTTTTTAAAAGCCGTCTCTTTTATCTGTTGAGCTTGGCACCCTTTTTACTTTTGGCTTTTCTAATACTAATCAGAAGGTCGTTATTGAATCGGGCCCAAGATTGGGAAGGCAACAGACAGCGAAAAGCCCAACGATTGGTCCGCAAGTATTTGGCAGAAGCCAAAAAGAATCAAAACGACAAAAATACTTTCTACGAATCCCTTGAGCGGGCCTTACACAACTATCTAAAAGCTAAGGTCAAACTAGAAACCACCGACTACAGTAAAAACAAAATCCGGGCATTATTGCAAGAAAAAAACGTTCCCAATGATGATGCACAGGCATTTGTCAAAATACTCGAAAATTGTGATTTGGCACGTTTCACACCCGTAGATCAAGTAGAAATCAAAAAAGATTTTGCCCAAGCCGAAAACTTGCTTAGCGCCATCGAAAAATCCATCCGACCATGAAAGCATTTTTAGTACTTCTTCTTTTTATCGTCGGCGTTAGTCCAACTCAAGATGCCAACATAACGACGCTATTTGAACAAGGCAATCAGGCCTACAACAACGCAGATTATCTCGAGGCCATATCAGCCTATAAAAGCATTTTAGAACAAGGGCAACACAGCAGCGCACTGTATTTTAATTTGGCCAATTGTTATTATAAAAACAATCAGGTAGCAGAGAGTATCTATTATTACGAAAAAGCGTTATTGCTCAACCCCGAAGACCAAGAAATTCAACACAATGCCGCTTTTGCCAAAAACATGACATTAGACAGCATAGAAGAGCTCCCAAAAACGGCTTTAAGTCAGTTAAAATTTAGAATTATGAAATGGCTGACCATCGATCATTGGGGGGGCGTATTTCTAGTCTTCACCTGGCTTGGAGTTGGCTTTTTTAGTTGGTACTTGTGGAGTACACGTCCGTTTACAAAACGGCTGACATTGCTTATGAGCATTCTGATCATGGGGCTCTCAAGCAGCCTATTTATACTAACTAACGAACGGCTAAATGTGCAACAACAAACAAAGTTTGGTATAATATTTAACACCCAAGTCGAAATCCTCAATGCCCCAAATGAACGTGGAGAAATGCAATTTTTGCTCCATGAAGGGACCAAAGTCGAAGTCTTAGACGAACTACAAGATTGGCAAAAAATTAGAATCGCTAATGGTGCAGAAGGTTGGGTAAAAGGTGCTAAAATTCGGCTTCTATAACTCAGAGGATTTCAGTAGGAAAAGCCTCTTGATGACCCAGCCATTCAAAAAGAAAATCTCCGAGTTGTATCAAAAACGGATAAAACACGGACTGTGCAACAACCTCAGGAGCAATAACCGTCACAAGCCCATTGATCTGTTCAAAAAGCATCAATACAATACTGAGAATAACACACCACTTTGTTAGGCCAAATAGCCCGCCTAGAATTCGATTAAGCAGCCCCAAAGCAACAATCTTAAGCACTTTGGTCAATGCTTGAGCCAAAAGCGAAATGGCATAAGCAATGGCTATAAAAAGAACCACATAAGAAATAATCTTGATGTACTCTGCAGCAATGTCCATGATTTGTGACAGATAGGGCACTAGCAGGGGTTCTAGAGAAAGGGCCCCCAAAAAACCCAGTATAAGTGCCAAGAGCGCTGCAATTTCAAGAATCAATCCTTTTGAAAAGCCTCTTATAAGTCCATACAAAAGAAAAAGACCCAAAACAAGATCCAATGCGTTCATAGTATCAATTTAAATTAAAGGTAGGCAATCTTATAAAACCAGTATCTTTGATGCGATGGAAAAAACAACGTCTCGAGACCAGTTGCTCAAAACACGCTGGGAAACACTATTGATAAGGTTATCCGAACAGTTTTCTGAAGGTGCACCTATAGATGTAGAAGGAGTGCTTTATCTTGTTGGCTTACAAGAACTTGGACAGTTTCATCGCCGTTTTAAAAAAGACGACAATGTCAACCTGATACATATCGGAATTTGTACCGTTTTAGAGCCTTATGGATATTATCGTTTCGACTATTTTGACGACGATGGTTGGCCGCATTTTGAGTTAACGGCGCCACTTCCCAACCTTAAGGCGGGAGAACAAAATCTACTCATCAAAGAAGCTTTGGTAGATTACTTTTTAAAAAAAGAATTTATTTCCTAAGAGGTCGTATTTTTGAAACATGATAGATCAGGTAAAACAACATCTAGAAGCCGTAGCCTCATTTGACAG
>Ga0255766_10002027_pt1 | contig 18317 bp, 18 predicted proteins | sample 071ome_23_FD_179966 | JGI IMG/M metagenome (GOLD analysis project Ga0255766, IMG submission 179966) | Coastal salt marsh microbial communities from the Groves Creek Marsh, Skidaway Island, Georgia - 071403BT metaG (version 2) | ecosystem: Environmental > Aquatic > Marine > Intertidal zone >... | reverse complement strand
TCTCTCATTTAATAGAGTTATCGCTACTGATACCATTCTGGGCGTTATCGCCCATTCTGGTCTAGCACTTGGCCTCGTTGCAGTATCCCTAACAGCCTCCACTCGTTTAGATCTGATGACTTTTTTATTTGGTGATATTTTGGCGGTCGGCTTGCACGACCTCCTATTTATATGGATTGGGGCAGGAGTGGTTTCAGGGCTTATGGTCTGGCGCTGGCGGACCCTTTTGGCAACGACAATTAACGCCGATCTTGCTTTTGCAAGCGGAATAAATGCTAGATCTGAACAGACATTTTTGATGCTCGCGCTGGCAATGACGGTTGCAATTGCCATAAAAGTTGTGGGCGCATTGTTGATTGGTGCGATGTTGATCATTCCAGCGGCAGCTGCACGCGGGCTAGTGAAAACGCCGGAAATGATGGCTTTCACTGCAATTTTTATAGGCATACTGTCCACTCTGGCCGGAATAGGAGCATCCTATATCTGGGACACGCCTACTGGACCCTCTATTGTCACAGTCACAGCGGCAATCTTTATTTTGACGCGATTTAATCCCAGTCGTTAAAAGCGCAAGGTAAGTTCGGCTAATGCCAACTTGTCATCTGCTGTTCGCATTACTGTTTGCGCCACTTCGGTCTGAACTCCGAATGAGTCCATTAATTTATGATCACGCGCATCAACTTGATCAACGATCATTACGTCCAGAAAATCACTATATTTTTGCGCAACAGCATTGGGAGATGGCGTAACTCCTAACTCTCTGAACATCTTTGCTGTTGGACCTTTAATGGCTTCTCCGCCAACAATAGGTGAAACGGCTACAACTTTGGCCTTAGACTTAATAAGGGCTTGTCTTATTCCTGGCACCTCTAATATCGGGTCAATAGAAATGAAGGGATTAGAGGGACAAATCACAATTCTTTGTGCCTCTTGAATTGCATCAATAAGGCCTGGACAAGGCTTGGCCAGATCTGCCCCATCAAAATAAAAGCCCTTAACCTGTGGGCTGGCTTTTAAATGAACAAAATAACGCTGAAACGGTAAGAGACCTTCTTCAACTGTTTCAACGAACGTAGATACTCGGGTGTCACTCATCGGGAAAATTCTTGCAGATATCTGAAGAGCATTACGAATACGGTCTGTAAAAACAGATAAGGGCCGACCGCCATCTAATGCTTCGCGTCGGAGCACATGCATAGCGAGGTCGCGGTCACCCAGGTTAAACCAAGTTTCGCCCCCCAGAGATCCCATTGCTTCCATAAAAGCCCAAGTCTCGCCTGCCAGACCCCAGCCACGATCGCTGTCGTTTAAACCCGCAAGAGTATACATTAGTGTGTCGATGTCAGGTGAAACCGGCAATCCATGATGAATGAAATCATCGCCTGTATTTGCAATAATAGAGAGACTATCTGAAGCAAGAACCTGATTAAGGCCATATGCTAACTTTGCCCCGCCAACACCTCCTGATAATGCAACAACCCTCATCGAAATAGATCATCAGCTGCAGGACGAACTAAGTCGGCGCCACTTTGACTGTCACTCAAGAGATCAAAACCTCTGAGAACAGCAACGGGAGTTCCTTCTGCAGCTTCTCCAATCAAAAGGTTTGCAGCTGCGGCAAGCTCATCTCCCGTTCCAACAATGGATACTTTTAACTCTCTACCCTGCATATCGAGCTCACCTCGAATGTCATCCACCGTTTTAACGCCAGAGGCACCAAGAGCCAGACCCACTGTGCCAACTCGCCAAGCTCGACCGACACTATCAGCTATAATCACTCCGAGTTTGACACCATAATGGGCTTCAAGGCCTTGCCTGAGCCGCTTGGCAGAGCCATCAGGATCCAAGGGAAGCATCAGAACACGATTACCATCAGCCCCCACAATATTAGACTGATCGGCTCCAGCGTTTGCCATTACCCAACCCCTGATATGCTCAACCACAAGCAAATTAGGTCGCCATCGCAAAACACGGGCACTTTCATCTAAAATAGCCTGTACCAAGCGAGGATCTTTGCCAGTTTTATCCGCCCAGTCCAATGCATCAGCTCCTGGATGCACATCGGAGAGCTCAATATAACGTCCCTCCGCTTTTGAGATGATTTTCTGTGCAACTACTAATATGTCGCCGTTTTCAAGTCGTTCTTCAGCTTGGTCTAGAGCAGATGTCACATGCCCAACGAGATCATCACCTGAAGCTACTTCCGGAATTCCGGTGACAGTGAACGCATGGAAGGATCGAGCGTGATTTGGCATTTTTATCCCGGCTATATGACCTGCAATATTGCAATCCCACCATCCCAAATCATCCTAAGAGCCACGTAAAGAATTAAAAGCAATCCAACGTAAGCAATCCAACGGTTTCGTTCGAGAAGTCGCGCTATCCAGGTAGCAGCAAGCCCCATAAGAGCAACAGACAAGAACAAACCGAAAGCCATTATGTAAGGATGGTCGTGAGCAGCTCCCGCAACGGCTAACACATTGTCTAGGGACATTGTTAAATCAGCAACAAGAATTTGTATTACAGCCTGTCGAAGTGTCTTCTGCGGCAATTTTTTACCCGCTAAGTCAGTTTGCTCTTCATCAGAGGGGTTCGAAAGCTGAGTGTCATTTAGATTGGGTTGATGATCCCTAAGTTCACGCCAGAGTTTCCAAGCAACCCATAGCAGCAGTACACCGCCAAGAGCCAACAGGCCCACAATCGACAATAACTCCGCGGCAACTAAAGCGAAAATAATCCGCATCAGCATCGCAGCTACAATGCCAATCATAATTGCCTTCGCTCTGAGTTCCTTAGACAAACCTGCTGCTGCCATTGCAACAACAACAGCGTTATCACCTGCAAGAACTATGTCGATCCCAATGACCGTTAGGAGTGCTGTGATTTGGCTTAAGGTTTCTGGATCAAACATTAGTTAACCTTGATAAACGAGCTCTTATATTTTTTTCTTCTTACTATTCCGATATGGGAACTTTACCTGTCGTTTGAAAGGTGTATCAGCGAGAGGAGAAGTTAAATATTGAACCATCGACTTCAATTGAAATACCATCCGAAACAAGATCAATGTGGCGATTACTTCGAATCTCGCCACCATACGTAGCTGAGGCACGCCAACCAATAAGATGGTTATCGCCCAGAGCAATATGTGCAGTCCCTCGACGAAACTTGTTCTCAACATGCCCTATGGCTCGTGCATTCGGATTAGTTCCAAGACCAAGTTCCCCAAGCAGCCTAGAATTCTGATCGGCACAATTTAGGATATTCTCCAGCTTTACTGCTGCACGTCCTCCAGAGATATCAGTGAGACTACCATTTTTGAATCTTAGATAAATTGGATCCTCCAGTAGCCCTAATTGAGGTCCTTGATCTGATAAATAAACAACTTGACCAAATGCATCAGCTACAAAGAGACCTTCGGCCGTTCCCTCTTCCGGTGACAGCATCGCTTCTCCACTTGGAAAAGATCCAAAACCAGTATCCTTTTCTGCATAGCCCGTGAGAGGCAAACAGGGCCTACATACGCCCACAGTCAAATCGGTGCCATTTTCAGAAAAGATACGTACCCTTCGGGCATTACTAACTTGGGAGGCTAACTCCCGAGTAATTTCTAGAAGCTCCTCTGGATTTGCGAGAGAAGCACCGCGACAAAAATCATCAAGCGGTGCGTTGTTAATCAAAACCTGTCTCTTGCCGGCAGAAAACAATGCTTCGGAGAGATCATCATAGGCCCGAGGAAAACGCATTGAAGTTGCAACTACTGTTAGGTCTGCACTTTTAACTGCAGCAACCACAGGAGAAGGGTGCAGATAGTTATCCATTTGTGCGGGACAGGCTATGACAGCCGCTGTTGTCGAACCTGCACCGGCAAAGTCACACGCAGCTACAATTGCGTCTATTAACTCTGGGGGCTGATCTGAACTCGCAACAATCAGTACATCTTCGCCTGGATTGACGTTTCCACTAGCTAAATTCCAGGCCGCCCGGCGCAATTCATGAAACGGAAACAAAAATACCCTCCTAAACGCAATTTTTTGAGAAAATTAAAATCACTTTGAATCAATAAAAAGCTCCAATCCTGGCGAACGAAAAGTCACCAGTTTTCCACCCGTGCAGCAGTCTATCCACTTCCAGGCACATAATCATAGGACTATTATCTTTGTGGAGAATTAAAACAGATTACCAATTTCAGACTTTTTCTTGCCAATCTCTTAACATTTTTATTGTCTAAACCAGTTTTATCATGCCAGTCCGTTTGTGGTCTTTGTACCTCTTGAAAGGTGAGCGTTAATGTTTTCTCGCAAAGCTAAACTCCTAATCGTTATTTGCTTTGGTTTTGCCTTAAGCGCATGCGCGCAGTCTTACAGAGAAGGTATGTCAGCCACCTCAATAGGTTCGGTTTTCAACTATTATCTCACCGAGAAATATAAAGAACTTGCCGCAGCTGAAGCTGCCGAAATGGATTGGAGGGATGCCGATTGGTTTGGAAACCGCGCTTTAGCGACTGCTGGTGATTATGCTCCTGAGCCACAGCCTCTAAGCGAAAGAGATTTGGTACAACCTCACCTTGGTGAACTTACTGCTGCGCGCAATATGCTTTTAGCAGCTTTTGATGAGGGCGTTAAAGAAAGCAAGCCGGATGCAGCTGCAACCGCGCAAGCTGGTTTTGACTGCTGGATGCAGGAAGCAGAAGAAAATCATCAACCTGACGATATCCAAAGGTGTAAAGATACCTTCTGGGACGGCATGAAAAAATTACTTGAAAGACCGGAAGAAACAGCACGTGGCCCTTGGATAATCTACTTTGATTTCGACAGCTCAAGGGTTGCAGGTGACGCGCAGATTGTGATCGACGAAGCATCCTCCGCCGCCTCAAAGGGCTCTAGCAAAGTAATACTTACTGGCCATGCTGATAGATCTGGATCAGAGAAATATAACCTTGATCTCTCCACACGCCGAACTGATTCAGTCGCGGAAGCATTAGAGCAAAAAGGTGTGAGCAGAGGACAAATTAGATCCAATGCCTATGGTGAGAGCAAACCAGCAGTGGCAACTCCTGATGGAGTGAAGGAGCCGAAAAATCGGCGCGTTGAAATCCGCCTAGCTGACTGAGCCACCTTACTGCTCCAGTCCAACAGAGGTTCTTTAAAACAAATATCCGTTTTGAATGTCGTGATTTTTAGCTCTGTGCGAGTGCAGGTGCTTTAGCTCAGAAAAATTGCGAATTTTGATTTTTAAAATCATGACACGCTACTATGCTGGTAGGGTTTTTAATTGCGCATTCAACTCGCAAAAACTTAAGCAAGTAATCGGAGAATGATGTTATGCAGCTCTCATTCAACCCTCTTCATAATAACTTTGCTGCCGAAGTAAGCGAAATTTCCCTTCGCGAGACATTTGATGAGACAATTCTCGCAGAAATTCGAAGAGGCATGGATCTATACGCTGTACTTATTTTTCGAAGTCAGAACCTCTCCGATACAGAGCAAATGGAATTTGCCCAAAGACTAGATGGTGAGCTGCACGCCAAAACCGGCGCAGCCGCACTCGGAAAGACGCGATTAAAAAGCGAGGCAATAGCAGATATATCAAATGTTAGCATTGACGGCACTTTGCTAGAACAAGAAAACCGAAAACGTCTATATTCCCTAGGAAACCGCCTCTGGCATACCGACGCGTCTTTCCAAGACCCCGCTGGCCGATATTCAATGCTGCACGCTCGTACACTTCCACCTGTGGATGCGGATACCCTTTTTTCAGATGAAAGGGCAGCATTCGATGCTTTGACTGATGCTACGAAGGCTTATCTTGAAAATTTAACTTGTCATCACTCGATCGTTCACTCACGACAAACACTGGGATTTGATTTTTCTGAAGAAGAAAGACAAAGACTTCCTGGTGCTTACCATCCATTTGTGCGGAAATTAAAACGAGCAGGGAGAAAGTCTTTGTACCTTGCGTCCCATGCAGGTCAGGTCATGGAAATGAGTTTACCAGAAGGTCGGTTATTGATCTGGGAAATGATACAACACGCAACTCAGCCAGAATTTGTATATCGCCACAAATGGCAAGATGGTGACCTTGTAATTTGGGATAATCGCTGCACCATGCACAGAGCCACTGCTTTTGATGACACAAAATATCGTCGTGAATTGCGCCGAGTAACAACCTTGGATTTGGTTGAAGGACCGGCGGCTTAGCTAAAACTTAAATGGAAAGAACACTGTTTTAGCGGAAATGGTGCCCAGGGGCGGATTCGAACCACCGACACGCGGATTTTCAGTCCGCTGCTCTACCAACTGAGCTACCTGGGCATAATCGAACCGTCTGCGTCCGACAATTGAGAGTGCTTAGTAGCCTCAGACTTACTGATTGTCCAGAAGGTTTCAATCTGAATTTTTGCTGCGACAGCCATGGGAATGGCATAAGACCTAAGGCAGTGGTATTCCAATGCGTAAATCTGCAATCAACTAACAAAGCTAAGATGATGACTGATATTGTCACCCGACTTGAAGAGATGCGCTCCGCAGCCCGCTTGGGGGGCGGTCAACGCCGAATCGATGCTCAACATGCACGCGGTAAACTTACTGCACGCGAACGGATTGATGCTTTCTTAGATGAAGGTTCCTTCGAAGAATACGACATGTTTGTCGAACACAGGTCCACCGACTTTGGCATGCAAGACCAGAAAGTACCAGGTGACGGCGTGGTCACCGGGCATGGCACCGTCAATGGACGATTAGTTTTCGTATTTTCGCAAGATTTCACTGTCTTTGGCGGATCCCTATCAGAAGCTCATGCAGAAAAAATCTGCAAAATAATGGATCAAGCGCTCAAAGTTGGCGCACCCGTCATAGGGTTAAACGACAGCGGGGGGGCTCGTATTCAAGAGGGCGTGGCTTCCCTAGGTGGTTACGCAGAGGTGTTCCAAAGAAATGTTTTAGCGTCTGGCGTTGTACCGCAGATTTCCATGGTTATGGGACCTTGCGCAGGCGGTGCCGTTTACTCTCCTGCGATGACTGACTTCATCTTCATGGTAAAAGACACTTCTTATATGTTCGTGACAGGCCCAGATGTTGTAAAAACTGTGACGAATGAAACCGTTACTCATGAAGAACTAGGTGGGGCCGTAACGCACTCCTCCAAATCAGGTGTTGCGGATCTAGCTTTCGAGAACGATATCGAAGCACTACTCGAACTTAGACGATTTATTGACTTTTTGCCTTCTTCCAATCGTGAAAAGGCTCCATCTAGAGTAACTTCCGATCCTGCAGACCGGAAAGAAATGTCACTCGACAGTCTCATTCCGCCAAATCCAAACAAACCCTATGACATAAAGGAATTGATTGAGAAGGTAGTAGACGAACGAGAATTTTTTGAGATCCAGCCTGACTTTGCTGGCAATATCGTAATTGGCCTAGCTCGTATGGAAGGGGAAACTATTGGCATAGTGGCTAACCAACCAATGGTTCTAGCTGGTTGCTTAGATATAGACAGTGCTCGTAAGGCAGGCAGATTTGTTCGGTTTTTAGATGCATTCAATATCCCAATTGTTACTTTTGTTGATGTTCCCGGCTTTCTTCCAGGGACACGACAGGAATACGGCGGCATCATCAAGCATGGTGCAAAGCTTTTATTTGCTTACGCAGAAGCAACCGTTCCAAAGGTTACCGTAATAACAAGAAAAGCCTATGGGGGCGCTTACGATGTAATGTCATCGAAGCATCTACGTGGTGACGTTAATTATGCATGGCCACAAGCAGAAATTGCCGTAATGGGAGCAAAAGGGGCGGTCGAAATTATATTTCGCGAAGATATCGGTGATGAAGAGAAAATAGCAAAGCGAACCCAAGAATATTCAGATGCCTTTGCTAACCCGTTTGTTGCTGCCAGAAGAGGCTATATCGATGACGTGATCCGACCTCACAACACCAGGTCTCGAATATGTAAATCACTCAAGATGCTGAGAAACAAACAACTCCAAAACCCCTGGAAAAAGCACGATAACATCCCTCTATGAGCTACCTAACACATCAGGACTTCAAAGTGTTTGTAATCAGAAATTTTGATCGCAAGAGCCAGTACCTATAAATCGGCAGACATAGTAGAGATATGGCAACCCATATTCTCGCAAGTATCTATCTTAACGCTCCCAAGAGAGCATGGGAGCGTTAAGCCAAAGGTTTAATCGTCCTTTGGAGGACTTCTCACCAAACTTTCGTAGTCAGCTAACAACGTTTCAGTAATTTGGGCTGGTATGAAACGATGCTGGTCTATTTCGCCAACAGGGGTTACTTCAGCTGCCGTTCCTGTCACAAAGCACTCAGTAAAATCAGCAAGCTCATGAGGCTCTATATGCCTTTCGATGACCTTAATACCCCGCTTTTCAGCCAATGAAATGACTGTCTGCCGAGTAATTCCATTCAAAAAACAGTCCGGTGTCGGAGTATGAATTTCTCCGTCTTTAATTAAGAAAATGTTAGCGCCAGTTCCTTCAGATACGAACCCTCGCCAATCTAAGAAAAGAGCGTCTTGATAACCTTCAGCCTCAACTGCATGCTTTGACATTGTGCAGATCATGTAGAGACCTGCAGCTTTGCTATCGACAGGGGCACACAAAGGATCTGGGCGGCGCCAAGGTCCAGTTTTCATGCGGATACCTTTGGCTCGCATTTCAGGAGAAAAGTATGAAGGCCACTCCCAAGCAGCAATTGCCACATGAATTTTACTTCCTTGTGCCGAAACACCCATCAGCTCAGCACCGCGCCAGGCAATTGGCCGCACATACCCGTCAATTATGTTATTGGCGCGCAGTACCTCATACTTAGCTGTTTCCAGCTCATCCACTGAATATGGAATTTTAAAATCCAAAATTCGAGCGGAGTTATGTAAGCGCTCTGAATGGGCACGACTCCGAAATATATTGCCTCCGTATGATCTCTCGCCCTCGAAAACTGAACTTGCATAATGCAAACCATGAGTTAGCACATGCAGCTTAGCATCCCGCCAAGGGATCATTTTGCCATCTAACCAAATGGCACCATCACGATCATCAAATGAGAGAATATCTTCGGCCATCGAAATTTTTACCTTAAAAAAAATAAATGGATTGTCGCGGATGACTTTAAGCCAAGCCGAGTTTCAGGTATAGCATAGAAACTTGGTGTTTTCTCGCACCTAAAATAATTTTTAAACCAAGTGAAATTGCTATCTGCCTGGCGATCAAATCGCTCATAGAACTAGCTTAGTCAAGTGAGTCGCCTAAGTCGTTAGGTGTCGGTTCAGTTGAAAGGATATACTCAAAATGAGTTGGACGCCTGAACGTATCAAAGAGTTGGAAAAGCTTTGGGCTGAAGGCTTGAGCACCGCAGAGATTGGACGCAGGCTCGGTGTGTCAAAGAACGCTGTTGTTGGAAAAGCTCACCGCCTCTCGCTACCTGGACGCCAATCCCCAATTGACCGCAAGCGACGCACAACAGCCCGCCGGGTGACGCCTCGTGCTAAACCAGCTTCAAAGGCAAACAAAACAGAATCGTCAACTGCCCACAAACCAAGAGAGAGTGTAAAAACTCCACCCCCACCACCCCCTCGTCGTAAAACATACAATCACAAGGGGCCCTCGTGTCAGTGGCCTTTCGGCGATCCCAAACTTCCAGGTTTCCATTTTTGTGGAGCACCATCAGAGCCAGGCAAACCATATTGCCCACAGCACTGTGCTATTGCCTATAATAGGGTGAGTGCTTCCCAAGCCGATGCAGAAGCCAATAAAGCAGCGGCTGGTTAATGAATTAACTAAACTTCGCTATAATATTGGTATTTCTAAAAATCACCTTTGAGAGGTGTTTGCACAAACCTAAAGAGTTTTTAGATAAGCAATCAAAGCAGTTCGAGATTTCTTGAACCTCACTTGGATATTTTTATTTAAGCCAGGAAAAAATCCCTGCGGATCTCTCAACAGCTTTTCCAGGGAAGTTTCATTCCAAGTTCCATCCATGCCATTTAAAGCTGTTGAATGCTTAGGCCATGATGTAGCACCAACTTCTCGACCAAATATTCCAGACAAGTGTGGGCCATAGACATTGTCACGCCCAGCTGTCCTAGCATGGCAAGTACTGCATCGCTGACTAAAGACAAATTCTCCAACCACGAGCGGGTCACTCGTGTCTCTACGTGCTCCTTCTGTAATCCCGTAGTCACGCGGTGAGGCGCTATCTGCTTGCGCTAATACATCTATAGTTTGCAAGGTGATGAAAGACCAAACAAACACTGCCAGCGCAATCAATAAACTTAGTCTTTGGCAAGACATGAGTTCCGCCCCCTTTGTTTAGTCTAAGTGGAACACCTTGATTAACAGTCAGAACTTAATGGTTTTATGGCTGTGGGCTCAATCAATTATTGCTTGATTTACCAAAGACCTAAGTTCACGACGAATTGGATATGACGAGGATGGCAGGAGTTGCGTAAGGAACACAACAACTAAACCTTCTTTGCGATCTACCCAAAAAGCCGTTGACGCAACTCCACCCCAAGCAAACTCTCCCTCAGAACATAAGGCCTTTGATTTAGCTGCATCTACTACGACCGAGCCTCCAAGACTAAAACCGATACCGTCATAGCTAGTTTCACTAAAAATCGGTTGTCCCATACTTGTGAGGTCAGCTCCTCCAGGCAAGTGATTCCGCATCATGTATTCGGCTGTCTTTCTGCCCAAGATGGAGGACCCTTTTGATGCTCCAAGACATCTCAACATTTCTGCGAACTTAAAATAATCTGCAGCAGTTGAAACGAGTCCACCACCACCCGACTCCAACGTTACAGGCTTGACCCAAGTTGACTGATCATTAGGCGGATCAACAGAAAGATAGGAGCTATCATCCTGTCGCTGGAAAAGCTCAGTTAAGCGATCAATTTTTGAATGCGGCAAATTGAAACTCGTGTCATCCATGCCAAGTGGTTCAAAGATGCGTTCCGATAAAACCTTACCAAGAGGTTTTCCCGCCACCACTTCGACAAGCCTGCCAAGTACATCAGTTGAGACCGAATATTCCCAACGAGTCCCAGGGCGCCAGCGCAGCGGCATTGACGCACAAAGCTTTGTCATAGCCTCCAAAGAGCCTGAATTTCGGCTCCCAGAAAAATCTACGCCGGCTGCTTGATAGGCATCGCCAACAGGGCCAGATGACCTATTCCCATAAATCAAACCAGAGGTATGGGTCATCAAATGCCAAATTTTCATCTCATCGCCAATGGCTTCAGTTTTCATTTCCTCGCCCTCACCTTCCAACCAAAGGCGAGCCTTGCCAAACTCAGGGAGAAAACGTGAAACCGGATCGTCAAGCTGAAACCTTCCCTCCTCGAAGAGATTCATTGCCGCAACAGAAACAATTGGCTTCGTCATGGAATAAATTCGAAAAATATCGCTTTTGGCTATTGGCCGGCGATGTATCTCTTCTGCAACCCCCCTTCCTTCCCAGAAAACAATCTCGCCATGCCGGGCCACCAGCGTCATACAACCTGGAAGTTTTCCACTATCAACGTAGCCCTCCATCCAGGGCCCCAGTCGCGCCAAACGCTCGTCTGACATACCGACTGCACTAGGATTAGTAAGATCCATTAATTTCAATTCCGATATGAGGGATCGATTTTATCAAGCTTTCGCATTAGAGCAGCAAACTCCAGATCACCCTTAGGCTTATCCGTAGCTGAATGCTCAAGTTCTTCCCTACTTTTTGTAGCAACATTCCCAGAAAGGATACGCACCTTACCCGCCGCCTGCGCATCAATCTGAACCTGGCACGCCCGCTCCAGCCTATAGAGGTTCAAAAACGCTTCCGGCACAGTTCGACCGACTGTCAGGAGGCCATGATTGCGAAGTATCATCGCCTTAGAGTCACCAAGCGCGTCAAGCAGACGGTCTCTTTCATCCAAATATAAACTGACTCCCTCGTAATCATGGTATGCGATATCACCAAAGAATTGGGTTGAAGTCATGGAGATAGGCATAAGGCCTTCTTCCAACGCCGCTACTGCCATACCTGCTCGAGTATGAGTATGCATCACCACCCTATTTCTATCAGTCTTTGCCATGTGGATAGCTGAATGGATAACAAAACCAGCATAGTTTACCCCATACTGGCTTTCTCCAACGGCATTGCCCTCAAGATCTATCTTTACGAGGTTTGATGCAGTTACCTCGTCATAATTTAAACCGTATGGATTAATCAAAAAGTGATGATCAGGCCCTGGCACGCGCGCTGTTAGGTGCCCGTAAATCAATTCAGTCCAACCGAAGTGATCAACTAGGCGATAAGCCGCTGCAAGTTGAACCCGAAGTTCCCATTCAGCTTCGCTAGCATCAAGATCATAAGCAGAACGAAATTTAGCCATACCATCCATCAAACATCCCCTTTTGTTTTAATCTGCAAGCATCTCTCACTGAGATTTGGTGCTGAAAGGCTCTTCCCCTCGAATGCGGCAGGAGTCATCATAACCCTTAAAGTAATTCGGATAGTCTAAGGAAAACCTCAATGCCTGCCTACATAGTTGTGAGAGTAGATGTTACTGACCCTGAAAAATTTAAAAAATATCAAGCCCTCACTCCAAATGCCATTGCTGCAAATGGAGGAAGATTCATAGCTCGAGGGGGAAAAACGGTAACTTTAGAGGGAGACGAGGAAACGCGTCGTATAGTTTTACTTGAGTTTGAAGATGTCGAGGCTGCTGAAGCTTTTTGGCATTCTCCAGAATACGCTGAGGCCAAAGCAGCGCGGGAAAATGCTGCTGACTTCCAAGCCTTTATTGTTGAAGGAATATAAAAAGCATGGGCGACCTTACTATCAAAGATCTCCGCATTACCTTACTTACAGTTCCTTATGTTGAGCAGCCCGCATTCCAAGCCGGCTACAATAAACCAAGAGACATACTTGTTTGCGAAATTGAAACTGCTGCAGGTCATGTAGGCCTCGGTTATCAGCTGTATCTGCGAGAAGGAATGCGGACGACCCGGTCAGCGATAAAAGAAATGCATGAGCGACAAGTTATTGGTCGCGATGCGACTGAAGTAGAGGGAATTTGGAGAGATCTCTACAAATCATCATTGGCTGATGGCCGTGGCGGTGCTCCTGTCCTAGCATTATCTGCGATCGACGTTGCTCTTTGGGATATTGTTGGCCAAGCGGCAGGTCTACCTCTTCACAGACTCTGGGGACATGTTCAGCCTAAGATCAAGGCCTATGGTTCCGGTGTATGGCGAGGAATGACAAGAGAGGGAATGATTGAAAAAGCGCTTCGATTTAAGAGCGAAGGATTTTCCGCGATAAAAATGCAAATTGGGCATAATTGGGGTGATAGAGAGGATGTAGAGAATGTACGCCAAGTCAGATCAGCCATAGGTGATGACATTGACATTATGGTTGATGCAAACATGGCTTATACGGCAGACCATGCAATTCTTATGGGTAAAAAAATACAAGAATACGACGTGTACTGGCTAGAAGAACCTGTGGTTCCAGACGATTTTGAAGGATATTTTCGTATAGCAAATGCTCTTGATACTCGTGTTGTGGGAGGCGAAAGCCATTTTACCCGCTTTGATCTCAAGCCATTTTTCCAGAACCCGGTTTGTCCAATCCTACAGCCCGATGTTATCAGAGGAGGCCTAACTGAACTACGCAAGATCGCCACTATAGCTGACACTTTTGGGTTAAAGATTGCTCCGCATCTATATCCGGAACTGATGATTCATCTTATGGCATCAATTCCAAACCCAGAAATAATCGAGGACATGGGCTTATTGTCGGATATTTGGGTGGATTGGGCGAAGCCTGTAAATGGTATAATCACCGCCCCAGAAGCCCCAGGCCATGGTCTAAAAATAAAACCAGAAATTATGCGTGATTTTCAGGTGGAGTAATCGTCTATCCATCATAAAAAATGGATGTCTGTGTGTCTGCTGTTCTTTAATTTTGAGGCAAAAATAAACAGCAGACACCTCTGTTCTAACAACACACTAGAAATCTGTTTCCATCGCGGCTTCTTTGTCCATCGCCCATTCCTGGAGAGAAGCGTCATAAACTGCCGCAGCAGGGCGCCCTATTAGAGCTTGAGCAAAGGCGACTTGCGACGCCGCAATACCTCCTCCACAGTAAATCACCAGGCGCTTCTCCTCTGTAGCTCCAACAGAATCAAACGCCATTGCGATCTCACCTGCCGGACGAAATGCAAAGGTATGTCTATCCAGTAAAGCTGCCGCGGGAACATTTACACTACTAGCAATTCGTCCGGGGCGTCCGTAATGCGCTCCACCTTCTCCGGAATGTTGCTCAGGGGATAGAGCATTTACGATAATGCTTTCACTATCCGATCGAGCGTCTTCCACAGTGTTTTGATCAACAAAAATGCCTTCGCGGAATTTCGGCGTAAACGTTGCTTCAGGATATCTTGAAGGTTGATTTGAGGTAGGCCGCCCCTCTGAAGACCACTTGTGCCAGCCACCATCTAGCACGGCCACATTATCAAACCCAAAGGCCTTGAACATCAGCCAAAGCCTAGGAGCCCAAGACATTGACCCTCCAGAATAAACAACAACTACATTTTCATCGCCAACACCAAGTTTTCCGATATTAGTAGCAAATCGTTCGGCCGATGGAAGAGTGAAGCGAAGTGCACTTTCTGCGTCTGAAAGATCTTCTATCAGATCGGCAAACATAGCACCTGGAATATGACCAGCCCCATAGTCACCTCTTCCTGACTCCATTCGCATTCGATTGTCAGAGGTAGGATGCAAATAAACAGTTGCATCTAAAATACGAAGCGCTGGGTGTTCCAAGTGCGTTTCTAACCATTCCGTAGAAACCAGCTGACCAGGAAGTTTTAAAACCATTGAAGTTTGCTTTCATGTAAAGAGATACCGAGAGTAGGGTATCTAATTTTTCTAAATCAAAAAACACGCACTTTTCATAAACATAAAAATTCAGCAACAGCACTAAGCCCTACCGGAAATGAAAACGTTAGAAATCCAACAATAGATTCATCGCTTAGATGAGCTGAAATGTTATAATCAAATGTTCAAGTTGGAGAGCCTTGATAATGAATTCATCAACAGCATCTGATGCCCCCTTAAAAGGGATTGCGTGCATGGTCGTCGGCACAGTGCTGTTAACTAGCAATGACGCAATAACAAAGTGGCTTTTGAATTCACTTCACCCAGGTGACGTGATGGCTTGGAGAGGATTGCTTTCACTTCCCTTTGTATTACTCATACTGCAACTCGAGGGAGGGTCTTTATCATCGCTTCGAAGCAAAGCCCCTAAACGCAATTTTCTTCGAGCTGTTCTAGCGCTAGTAACCAGCGCTTTTGTGATTTTATCTTTTCAGGCTCTTCCATTAGCTGATGCACTTGCTGTCATCTTCGTGTCTCCCGTAATGACCACTGCTCTCTCGGCGTTAGTTCTGAAAGAGAATGTTGGCTGGCGACGCTGGCTCGCAACTTTGGCGGGTTTCATCGGAGCTATGATAATTGTTGGTCCAAGCTTTGAAGAAGTGGGCTGGGCCGTTCTTGCTCCTTTAGCAGCAGCTTTTTTTGCCGCTCTCCGTGATATTTCAACTCGATCTCTAAGCCGTATAGATAACGGGCCCTCCATCCTATTTTGGAGTATGTTTGTTGGCATGGTGGGGGGATTCATGAGCCTCCCCATAATGGGTGCAAGTTCAGTATCCAGTGAGGGTTGGCTTTTGTTCGTGGGCGCGTCTGCCATGTTAGCAGCATCCAACCGGTTGATCATTGCTGCCTTCAAATTTGCATCAGGCGCCATAGTAGCTCCTTTAAAATACCTAGCATTGATTTGGGCTGCTGCACTTGGCTACCTAATTTGGGGTGACATACCAAGCATGCAAACAGCATTAGGGGCAGTAATCGTCGCATTAGCTGGTCTATATATTTGGCGAAGAGAAGTCATACTCGAGAGGGAACGTCAAAAATGAATAGAGTCTCTCATTTCAAGACACCAACGGGTCAAATCGCCCTTCGAGAAGCAGGTGAAGGACCAGCTTTGATATTTCTTCATGGCCTTGGTGGATCGTCAAAATCTTGGTTTCGGCAACTAGACGAACTGTCTAATCGCTTTCATGTAATTGCTTGGGATTGCCCAGGCTACGGGGAAAGTGATCCATTTCCAGGTGGCAAACCAAAAACGTCTGATTTTGCAAAAGCACTTTTGGCTGCTCTAGACGAATTGAAAATTGGTGAATTCAATCTCGTTGGTCATTCTATGGGAGGAGCAGTCGCACCATGGGTAGCACGGTTAGCACCATTACGGGTCCGCCGCTTAGTGCTATCTGCAACAAAGGTCTCTTTCGCTTCTGACGAACCATCCGGTTATGAGATGCGCCTCGCCGAACGCAGAAACATGGATGACCATACTTTTGGAAACGCGCGCGCAAAAAGTATGGTTGGTGAAGATAGTCCTGTGTTTAACGAAGTTGCTTCTATTGCAGGCGAAATTCGTATCGCAGGATACGAAGCTGCAGTGCATTTGCTCAAAAACTCAAATAATGCCGCAATATTAGCAACTATTGAACAGCCTACTCTAATCCTTGCAGGAGAAAACGATAAAATTGCTCCAGTGGCGTCAACAAAAGCTGTGGTGGAAGCAGTGCCAGGTTCTCGCCTCGTTACAATCAAAAATGCAGGCCATGCAGCCTACATAGAGCAAGCAAGTATTTTTTCGGGAGAGGTGGCAAAATTTATGGGGGTTTCGAGCAAGGATTAGGATTACTCCGGCAATCATTACGGAACACAGAGTAGTTCCAACTAAAACTTTATTTTTAATCAAACTAGCTTGAAACAACCTTACACGTTATCAAACTCTCTGCGTAATTTCATGATGATCAAAATATATGACTGGTGACTCAATCCTTGAAAAAATAGCTGATCTTGCTCGTGAGGCTGGAGAAGCAATTATGCCATTCTTCAACGCTGAAAATGTTATTACGCACACGAAGAATGATGATCGACGAAGCCAGGTTTCAGAAGCAGATATTGCAGCAGAAAAAATCATATTAGCAGGCTTAACCCAATTAACCCCTCACATTCCAATCGTTGCAGAAGAGGAGGTAGCAGCAGGCAACTCACCTGATATTTCCGGTGGACGCTTCTGGTTAGTTGACCCCCTAGACGGAACTAAAGAATTTCTAAAAAAAATCCCAGAATTCACCGTAAACATTGGGCTTATTGAAGACGGTCTTCCATCACTAGGAGTAGTCTATTCACCTGCCTCTAACGAGATGTATGCGGGTCAAGTAGGTAAAGGTGCTTGGATGGAAATTGGAAATAATGAACGCAAAGATATTTGCGTTAGAGACTTTCCAGAAGAGGGCATTGTTGTTGCATTAAGCCGTACATACGGCCAATCCACGGATGTACGACGCTTCCTCGCAAAATATGATGTGACCAAGCAAGTCGATGCGGGAAGTTCTATTAAATTCTGCTTAATTGCACGCGGTGATGCCGATGTATATCCACGCTATGGAGGCTCCATGGAATGGGATACAGCGGCCGCCCACGCAGTGCTTAAAGCAGCTGGGGGAGCAGTAAAAGTGATTAATGGAGGTCCAGAGCTGCAATATGGAAAACCAGACTTCCTAAATAGTTATTTTATCGCTTGGGGAGGTTCTCATAGCTGATAAGTAACCGCTGAAAATTTGGCTTAAATGAGAAAAACTGATCAGCGTTGCATTTCTAAACTAGAACTCTAAGTTATTTTTTAACCTAAACCTGCGCGGATTAATTTTATGCCCGAGGCGCCAACTCCTGTTAATTCATCTGACTTAAAATCTCGTCTTTTGGCGGTAGTCGGACCTAGTGGTCTCGTTGAAAACGCGGACGCAATCAGCCCAATGCTTTCAGAGCCTCGGGGCCTTTATCATGGATCTGCCCTTCTAGTTGTTAAACCTGGCTCAACCGAGGAAGTTGCTGCAGTTGTAAAAGTATGTGCCGAGTTTGGCACTCCAATCACACCCCAAGGTGGCAATACAGGTCTTTGTGGCGGTGCCACCCCCGATGGTCAGGTTTTACTTTCTCTCTCGCGTATGAACAAAATTCGCGATATCGATCCCCTTGATTACACAATAACAGTGGAAGCAGGCTGTATCCTGCAAAATATTCAGACCGCAGCTGCTGAGAATGACAGGCTATTTCCCCTTTCTCTAGGCGCCGAGGGCTCATGCCAAATAGGAGGGAATTTGTCCACAAATGCTGGTGGAATTAACACACTCCGCTATGGCAACGCACGCGATTTGGTACTGGGGTTAGAAGTGGTACT
>Ga0255766_10002025_pt1 | contig 18320 bp, 16 predicted proteins | sample 071ome_23_FD_179966 | JGI IMG/M metagenome (GOLD analysis project Ga0255766, IMG submission 179966) | Coastal salt marsh microbial communities from the Groves Creek Marsh, Skidaway Island, Georgia - 071403BT metaG (version 2) | ecosystem: Environmental > Aquatic > Marine > Intertidal zone >... | reverse complement strand
TAAAACCAAATATGTACCCAAATGTTTTATCAGCAACATTATATGTTGTAGATTGTAAGGTATAATTTCCTTTAGTTAATACATTAGCAGATGCAGTTAGGGTAACATTAATATCATCTAATGCTAGACTAAAACTAGGATTAGCATTTAATGTTGGGTAATTGTAATTACCATTTAAATCGTTTTGACTAACTATAATGGAATGAGCTTGCCATTGCCTTCCAATTTCAGCACTTGAGCTACGCCAAATAGCTGTTGGTTGCATATGAACCTCCATTACCCCATCTGAGGCGCTTACATTTACGGCATTATTAGTTGCAGTTGGGGATAAGTATTTTAATCCAGATTGGAAAATAGAGTTATTAGTAAATGTAATAGTACCATTACCTATAATTGGTCTTCCTGATCTGTTTGAGGAATTTAATGCTATTGTATAAGGATCAATTCCTACTGTAAGTGTTAAATCAGTACCACCCGCTTGAGTATCTCCTAAGGATGCTGTTGGGAATAATAAAACATCTCCATCTCCATAACCTATACCGGGGGAGAAAACATTAACATTATTTACAGTGTCGGGGTTAGTGGGGTTAATATCTAATTCGAGTATACCTCCCCAACCACTAGTACCTCCAGGGTTATTACCTTCAGTATGTTCTCCTAAAAAGCTTCCAGTTGCAGAACCTGTAGGGAATTCAAAATATCCTGGTGCTATTTGGGGATGGACAATTCCAGGAGGTAGTACTGATGGATGACCCTTTATATCAAACGCATTAGTAGTATAATATGTATTAGGCCAATTTCCTAGATTTAAAGGTACTTCAGGATTAAGAGTGTCAAATGCTTTATTAGTAAGAGTCAAAATTAAATCAACACCTCCAGGAGAAGTTGCACCTAAAGATTCTGAAGGGATGGTGATTGTTTGACCTTGTGTAAATCCCTGCCCACCTGTCCCCACATCATTGGGAATAACTTCTATTGAGTCTATAGTAGTGTTATTTGTTAAACTAACTTGAAATCTAGCACCATGACCTTGACTAGCTCCTATAAACCTTGGGTTCTGCCAGTTTGTAGGAGTTTTTACAATATTAAAAGCATTTTGTTGAAAAACAGCAGCTGATAAATCAGATTCGAAATCAGGGAATGGATTATCACCAGGATTTTTTTCTCTAGCCCAAAATCTCCCCAAACCTGGTACAGCTGCTGTAGCTGTAAATCCTAATCCCATTGTATAAATTTCACTCCAAGGTAGATTATCACTGTATATATCAGGACCTAAATTGTAAGTACCAGTTGATGGGTTTGGTAAGGTAAATCTAGAATAGGGGGTAAGTAGAAAACTTTCAGGAGTATTATAGTAAATACCACCATTAGCCCAATAAGGCCAAGCAAAGTTTAAATTATTATAATGATCAAGCGCTAATGTTTCCCAGAATCCTTGGTCACCAGTACCACCATCTTCTACCATTTCAGCTAAAACAATAGCAGTAATATACCATACAGCTGAAGAAGAAGGGTGAGGACATATATGGATAATAGAACCTGTTCCAGCTGAAGCGAAGGAACCAATATTAGCAAGTTCAGATTCAAGTTGTTCGAAAGATGGTTGGACACCCGCAGCACTAGCTGAAATCATCATTTTAATTCCTCCACTCCCTGAAACTTGATATTCTTTAAAATCATAGTTAATTACATCAACTTCATATGAGGTTTCTGTTGCTGAGAATGCTGTAAATGGGTTATTAAATAAGGATTGGGTAGTGGCTGCTTTTTCACTACCACTATATTCACCATCATAGAATTCTCTTTCTTTATTTTCTATAATTGTAGTTAAACCTAATTCTGTTGGAATATTATTATCCCAAGATTGTGTAATAGGTAATTGTCCAAATACAGGTGAACCACTATAGTTAAATTGTTCAACAGAACCTCCTGTACTACCCGAGATTTCACCTATTTCAATGCTTGAAGTTAATTCAAGATTTTCATAATCTAAAGGTTGGTTATAAACAATGTTATCAACCGAACCCGAGGCATAACGTGCAATTGTAGTTACTTCAGATAACTGAACAGGTTTTGCTCTGTTTCTTTCAAGCATGTGTTGTTTAATAACAATACCTGTAGAAACACTTGTACGAGCCGGAACATAATTTTTGATCGCCTTAAAGATTGAATTATCAAAATATTTAATTAATCTTAAGTAATCGTAAACATTTCCTTTAGTATATTTTTCAAAATATTCTTCAGCGGTTTTTCTTAATTTAGGATAATAGTCATCTGATGATGAAACAAATCTTGGATCTGCTAATGCATCAGCAACCACCCCAAAACCAAATGTTTGGATAATATCATCATTTACCTCATCTTGGGGTGAAAATGCTACTTCTAAATTATTAATATCCTCTGTATAGCTTCTACTGATTTGATAATCTTGTTGAATTGATCTTAATGAAGATAATGTAGTACCATAATCTTGGGCATCATCAATTTCAATCTTATTAGAGATTCTATTTCGAATACCAATGGCGGGTTGATCTAAGAAATATACTTCTGTGTTAGTCTTACTATATGTCTTTGTAGTTGTATTTTCATAATACAAAATATCATAAACACTTGAAGTTATATCACCACTAGGGTTTACAAATGAACTTGTAATTAGTAATTCAGCAGCACCCGTAATTGCAGGGTGCATTGAAACCATTGATTCTGAATAGGATGAACTATAGGAAGCAGTAAATATACTTTCCATTTCGTTTCCTAATGGTGCTCTAAAGTTTAATATATCAAATGAACTTAATGAACCTGTAATGTTAATACCCTCAATCGATTCAGGGTTCATTACAAAATCATTAAAAATACTTTCACTCAATGCTACTGAATAGTATCTAAATTCTTGTAAAGAACCAGAGAATATTTTAGCATTATCATTTAATGTAATACCTCCTACTGTTGAACCCGAAACAAACCCACCTAAGTAAACACCATCAGCAGAACCCGTACCAAATTTATTCCAAGCTTCGTTAATTGAAGTTGAAACATTAGATACAATACTTGCAGATCCTTCAAATCCTATTGAATTACCATCCCAACCATTGTAGATATTATTTTTAGCATATAAAGTATAAGTTGTGGCATTACTGTTAGTACTCGCAGATACGTGAGTGTCTCTTTGTAACATTACGGTCCACCACCCTTTATTAAAGAACGGTAAATATATGTCGTTAGACACAGCTACACCACCATCAGCGGTTGAACCAGACATATAGAATTTCATAGTTCCATAGTCTTGATAATCGCTTGTAAATGAACCTGAATAAGAACCTGTAGTAGGAGGTTCATAATATAAAGCAATACCAAAATCAAAATCTGTTGATGTATCATCACCATCAGATTTTTTAACTGCTAAGGATTGGGTAAAAAATTCTCCAACATATGATGATGATGGATATCCTGTTGTTTTAAATCTAAATTGTAAACTATCAGGAACAATGTATTCACTATCTACAATTCTATTTCGTTCCAAAGGCATCCAAGGAAATACAACAGATGCACTAGCTAAATTTTGAGTTGATACAGGGGTAAAAGCATAACTGTATCGGTTATACCACAAATCATAATCATCAGAATTATCTTTGTTTTTACCTCCAAATTCGTTAATACGAAGAATAGTATTTGGAATACCCCAAATGTTGATAAGTTGTCTTAAACCAGAAATCGTACCTTTTTTCTTAACAAGGTAAGACATATTGTGGTAAAGACGTTTGAAAATTTCTTTACTTACTCTATCAATAGCATAGGGATAACCAGGATCATTAATTTGTTCTACATAATTATCATATGAATAATCAATAACCCAATAATTAGCAACATTACCCCCATTTACAGCAATATAATCAGTAATCCATTCACTACCTGTAGGGGGAACATAAGAACCATTGTCTTCACCAGTTAACCCAATAAAATTGTCTTGGTTATTGTAGTTATTACCAAATCCTTTATATCCTAAAGATGAAATAGCATCATCAGCCAATTGTAGAGGAATACCTTCATCTAAATCACTTGTAGTATTATTCTTTTCAGATACGGCTTTGGTGTATAACCAAATTTCATCAAAATGTTGACCAACCATATTTGAAAATTCAATATATTGGTTGTTATCATTATTATCCCTAATAAATTCTGGGATTGTGTAGTAGAGCCAGTTTTGGTTATTATTATCATATAAAGAGGCAGATAATAAAATACCCCCATAATATTGAGAATTCTCAACATCACTACCTAACCATACAGAAACACTTACATCTGTGGTTGGTAATAATGAATAGGGGAATGAAGAACCTGTCTTTGGATAAGATAAAGATGAAGTATTATAGTACAAATAATATTCATACCCATCAAAGTTCTTAATTAGATTTTCAATTTTAGTTTCTGCTGAGGCAATACTTGAAGATACATCAGTTGATGCTGAGGTAGGGCCTGTAATTGATGTTAAAGTATCAATGTCAGCTTCATATGATTGAATTTGTTCTACTTTTTCGATAAAGTTTTCAATTCTTTTCTTTGCAGAAGAGAAATTAACAAATTCATTAAATGTATTATATGAGTAATTAGGTGTAATTTTAACACCTTTTTGATTTAATACGTTTTGTAAATTATCTTTAGATGCAGTAGAATTTGTATTTAATAATTCTGATTTGGATTTTAATTCTGTTGAATTATTGATAAAATCTTTAATTTCAAGGTTTGTATTAGGTCCTTGAAGGTAAGTTATATCTAAAGGTAAATCTGTTATAACACTAGGATATTCAATTTTAAATGCTTGAGATTCTGCTACTTTTGTAGCTACATAAAGAGTATCCTTAACCTGGTATTGGTCAGGGAGTGCATCATATAATTTTACTAAAACAGAGAATTGAGTTTCTGTAGTATCTAATTCTACATTAACCCCAATATGATATTCATTTTCTCCAAAACTAATATAAAGTTCATCAAAATACTCTGCAGTATTTAATGTATTTTTTAATTGAGCAAAAGTTGTAGAAATTTCTTCATTTGTAATATTATTAGACTTTAATCTAATTTCAGTTCTATCTGAAGAGATTTCTGCTAAATAATATGGATTTGATCTACTAGAGCTTAATTCAGTATTAATAAAGTTATATACAGCATAAACTACCCCATCATCTAATCCTACACTTGATACATCTTGGATAGGATTTAAATCTAAAATTGTTGAAGCAGTGGGATCATCAGGATTAGAATCTTGAGTTATACTCCAATTAGTAAAATTATAATCTTCACTTAAAAGACTAACATCTGCACTATAAACATAAAATTCAACTGTGTTTTGAGTTGGGGAAAACGAACTAGGTAAATCTGAACTAGGGATTATAGCTTGATCTGATAGTTCAAACCCATCATTAAATAGTAATGAAGGTGTTATAGGTGTTAAAGATGCTGTAACTTCTGATGCCATCTATTTTGTTTATAAATATCTTTATAATAAACTTTTTGTAGAAAAATTAAGCCCCAAATGATTGTTGAGGTACTTCTGCTGTGGCTGAGGGTGGGCTGTCAAATTTTTCTTGGATAAGTGTAACATTTTCTTGTCTTAATGTTAAGTTTTCTTCTCTTAAATCTGCAATTTCTTGTAAAAGTGCTTGAATTTCTTCTTGATTCTGTTGAAAACCAACATATTCTGAACTTTCTGTAATTAGATAAGTATGAGAATTTGTTTGGCCTTCTTTAGGAATTTCAAAGAAAAACTTGTCATATAACGTAAAAAAATCTTCTACTGTAGCCAAGCTAGTATCAAAAAAACTAGGATCAGGTTGTTGGGGACCTAATTGGGAAAAAGAAGTATCAATAGTTTCATTAAATTTTTCTTTATCAAAAACCTGTCTATTTAAATTTACTTGTTCCATTATCCTTTTTCAACTTTAAACATAATATTTTCATCCCATACTTTAGTAACCCCACCTACTACAGTTTTAACTAAGACGGTATAATATCTTTCAGGTTCTAAACCATTCATATACACATCAAAATAACTTGAAGTAGCATCTGCACTAATACGAGTATAATTAGAATCAAAATCAACTACAAACTCATTAGTTGAGCTATCTTTAATAGCATACAATGATTGTGATTCAGGGAGATAATAGTTTTCGGTATAATAAGAAGCAGTTATAAACTGTCTATCAGGGTATTTAGGTACCGCTGCTAATCTAAAACGTGGAACGCTTTCAGAGTAATATACCCCAGTATTATTATAAATTGATACAAATGCTTCAGGAGTACTTAAAATTGCATTTGTTGAAGAACCTGTATCAAACGAATAATCACTCCATTTAAATTCTAAATAAGGAGGATAAATAGTATTTGTATCAATTGAAAAATACTTAAAAATAGGTTGGATATTAATATTATCTGTATTTTCAATACTACTTGTAAGTTTTACTAAAAATCCATTATTAGAAGATCCACTATACCAAGTTTCAACAGTATTTGTTACATTAATATTAATATCAATTGGAGATGTATATGTAAACGATTGGGAATAAACTGGGGATAAATTATAATCTCCTCCCTCATTATCCCAACGGATAGAACCGGAAACATCTTTATAATCCCAACTTACACCATTATTTACTGGTGGGTTTGAGTTTAAAATACCTGTCCCCATTTCCCAACTTCCAGATACTGTATAAAAATACAAATTTGTATCTATAGATAAACCTGAGGTAGCAGCATTATAAGTTTTAAGGTAAGAAACCCAAGATCCAACGGTTTTAGTATCTACTACATTTTGTATTTCTGTAGTAGAAAATTGCATCAAATATCTACTTTTATAACGAATACCCCTAAAATCATAGGATGATGCCTCTAAAACCTGATCTAAACCTGTGTTTTGGGCGGGGTATTGGCTATATAATGTAGCGTCTTTTGTAGGAAATATTTTATATACTGCCATATCTTTTTATTATAATGGTACTACTCTACCTTTAATATCTTCATTAGGGTATTTAACTTCAAAAACCATAGGATCTATTGAAGGGTAAACAACATCATTTACAGTTGCACCATCAATATCATATCCATAAGCACTATATCCTAAAGCTTCTCCTGCTTTATTTGTAACTTTAACTTTTTTAACAGTTTGAACACCATCAACTTTATCTAACAAAATAGATAAATCTTTTAAAATGATAGGTTCGTTAATTAACCATTTATCAGTATCAAAATACGAAGATAAAGCATCAATACATTTAGTTAATACTTCATTATTATTATAATTAGGTAATACAATAATATCAAATTCGACCCCAATATTAACAATAAAAGCATCTTTAATTTTAATAGCATCATTAATCATTCTATATTCAGAAAGATATGTTTTAAGATTTCTCTTAAGTGTATTTGAAGCTGTTCTTAATCGTTTATTTATATCATAAGATAAAATATATAAATCTAATACTGTAGGTAACTCCCCAGGTTGGTATTCTGCTATTTTAGCCGGTATAGCATAAGCTTTAGCTATTACACCTAAATTAGAAGGCATTGATAATGCTCTAACCAAATAATCTTCTTTAGTTACAGTACGTAATTGGTTTTGGAAATTACCTGTAGCATTTTGTCTAATTTCTTCAATTGTATCTCCGTCTTGCCCCCCATCAGCTCCTCTTTCATTATTAGATGCTAATGAATTAAATATAGTATTAGCTAAGGAAGTATTTGTAAGATTTTGGTTTAAAAATCTAACATTTGTATCATCTACAATTGTTAAAGCTCCAGCTTCAACATTTGCAGCTACACCACCCCCTGTTAAATATCTAACAGTTAAGGTAGTGTTTGAAGGAGAAATACCATAAGAATTTGTAAACACAAAATTTAATGGTGAGAATGCTGTAGTTAATTTTGTTCTTTCAAATGGTAAACCTAAACCAACATTATCTGGGTTGGGGATAATTTCTTCATCATTAGACCCATAATTTCCAGCTCCAAATTGTAATTCTAATGAACCTGTGTTTTTAAAGCGTGTTACAAATCTTCTTTGTACTTGTTTTAATTGAAGAAGATATGGGGCATCACTGTTTTCAGTGTAATTAGGATCATTTATATTTGTGTTTCTAATTGTATCGAACACATTTTCTTGTGCCAGGTTAGGTACCTCATACCACTCATTACCATCACTGTCTACTACGTCTAAAACACCGATAATGTTACTGGTATTAATAGTACGTTTATCAAATCTTACTCCAGCATTAAATGAAAATGTTGTAGTATTAATTGTAGCTGAAATGGCTTTTCTAGTCTTTTTTAAAAGATAGTAAGTGGGAGTAGTACCTGATAACTGGTATACTGAAACTTCTGTAGGATCCATTGAACTAGAAACTGTAAAATCAACTACATCTTCAACTAAAAATTTAATATTACTATTTGTATTAGAAGATATTTGGGTATTTTCTGGGATTAATAAGGCATAATCATAATCAGGAACTGTTACACTACCACTTAATTTAGCAGGAACTTGTTGATAAAAATCAATATCAACTGATGCTGCTGTTGTTACTTTAGGTGTATAACCAAGCATATAAGCCAAATTAAATAAGTTATCAGTTTGACGAGCTTTTTGGATAAAAGTTTCTTGAATCTGGTTATCTAAGTAAAATGATAATACATCTCCTACATAAGAAGCCATTTCCATGAATAGCATACCTGTAGAAGAAGGTGTAAAGTCATTGTAAGTATCTGGGAAATATGTTTTAGAGTACTCAATGAGAGTATTACGGAAATCATTAAAATCCCTACTAATGTATTTTATGTCTCTTTTTAAATCAGCCATTATTGTAATAATATATTTACACTATCTTCAATCCCAAATAAAACAATTTCATATGTTAATATGAAGTTAATCACATTAGAATCGGGAAGGTTATCAAATTGAATAGATTTTACATTTACCTCAGGAAAATAAATTGAAATATTATCTTGTATCCTAGTGGTTAAATCATCTAAGGTATCATCAACTATGTTTTCAAATAATAATGCTCTTAAATCAGCACCAAAATTAGGATTAAACACTCTTTCTCCTTTATTAGTTAAAAGATAATTAATTAAATTAGCCCTAATTTGATCTCTTGTTTGGTAAGTAGGCACAAATACAGCATCCCCATTTAGAGGAAACCCAAATCCTACTGCTTTTCTAGCATTAGAATCAATGGGGTATTTATTTTGTATAATTTGTGCCATTTATTTTATCTTTTATTCATTAAACCAGCAATCATATCCATATCAACTTCTCCAGCTGGTAGAGTGCCATTAGCGGCATCATATCCAGCTTGTGGTCTAAATGTTTGAACATTTGAAGAATTAAAGTTCATTGTAGTTTCACCTAATGCTTGCTCGTATAAACTACGCTTTTGTTCAGCAGTCATTGAAGGTTGAGTAGGAGCTCCACTGTATGGGGGCTCAGGTTTAACTGATTCTTGCATAACTGCTACAGACGATGCTTTAGGAGCACGAACCGCTTCCAAAAGAATATCTTTTAATTCCTCTTGGATCGCCTCTTTTACGGCTTCTTTAATCATTTTTTTAAGTTCTGTAGATTTCATTTTTGTTATAAATATTAAAATTAGTGATTTTTATAATGAGTTGTTTAAGTCTAATTGAGCTTTCCAATACTCTAGTTCTTCATTTAATCTTGTTATTTCATTTTGTTCCTTACTAATTTGTATAACTAGCCTTTTATCTTCTTCAAAATAAAGGGATTCTTGGTTTTGTTCTTCTAAAAGGATAGATTGTTGAGAAAGAAGTTGTTGTAGAGAATTATATTTACTCTTAATAGTTTGTTCAAGACCAGTAATAATTGGAGATATTTCATTAGTTCTTGATTTTGATATAAAATAATTGTCAATATTAAATTTTACCTCTGAGATTAGAACTTCTACTGATGTTGAAAATGAGTATGTACTTGCTGTATTTATTTCTCCTGAACCCTGATCAGGAGGTACAGAATATAGAGTAATTCCTTCATCACTATTATATCCTTTTACTCTTCTAGCAGGGAAACTAAAAGTATTATTTGGGTCAAATTCAATTGTTAATTTAAATCCTCTATAAAATAAAGGATTATTTGAATTAGGATCTAAACTATCTAATAATGCTTGATTATTTAAGGCATTTGTGTTAGAATTTGAACTAGAGGGAGAAGAAACCTCTAAAGATTTTTGAATACTATTAGCTACACTATTTAAAGCATTATCAATATCTGATTGTTGAATTCCACCCTCCCCACTAGTATTACCATCAAAATAATATTGATTAGTAAAATCCCCATCAACATTACCATTAGGATTACCAAATAAACCAAATAATGAATTTGGAGGAGGAGTATCGGGTCTTTCTGTAACTTGATTCCATCTATTACCATCCCACTGATATACAGCTCCATCTTTAGGTAAAGTAAGGAGTAATCTCATAAATGCTATAATCTTAACAGATTTCTCATAAATGGGATCAAATGTAGCAAATTTTGCAGCGATAGGTGTTAAAAGTTGTTCAATTTGAGAAATTGAACCCGGAATAATATCTAAAGGACCTTCAAATTTACTAATTAAAGTTCCTAAAGTATCTAAAGCAGATGATAACCCATTAATAACATTTAAGGGTATACCTATACCCGGGGGGACTGAAGTGGGGGCTGGTAAAGCTTTAATAATTGTAACTCCTATTTTTATACCATCTATAATACCTCCTAAAGTAGTAGACATAGATTCTAAAGAACTTAGAGGTGATAAAATACTATCTAAAGCTCCTTGCAGAGTATTTTTTTGTTGAATATTAGCATCAAGATTTGCTTGAATTCTGTCTAAAGTAGTATTAATTAATGCTTTTTGAGTAGCAGGAATAGGGGGTACTGAATTAACAGTTTCGGGGGACATTAAATCTTCAGGCAAATCTCCTCCTTCTAAAGTCCCTCTAGTATCAAAAGGTAATAAAATATTTGTTCCCTCAACATCGGTTGTAATACTATCGATTAATCTTTCCTTTAAAGAATCTAAGGCAAGATCCATTTTAATAGCACTTTTTGCAGCACCCGTTAAACTTCTTACTATGAGTTTATCAAAAGCCATTACTTAGTTTTACTTACTTTAGATTTATATGTCTCAATTTTATTAAGCATTTCAATAGCTGTTTGTGTAACATTTGTAGCTGGTACTGGAATTGCTGGGTGGGGTAAAAAAGGGATAGGAGTACCTACAGGTACCTGTAAAGCTGTTCCAAGAGCAATAAGTTGAGTAAGTAATTTACTCATATCAGCTAAAAATTTATTACCTAATATAACAGGTTCTGATGCATTTTTATCACCTAAATACACGTTATCTGATTGGAGAATTGTTTTAGGGGCATCAATATTAACACTGTTTACAGCATTTAAATTAATACTATCTTTTGAACTAAATAAAATTGAATCTTCTTTTGTATTAAATACTAAACGACCAGAATTTAAAATAATTTGTTCCCCTGAAAATTTATCTGGGGTTGTTGGTGCTGTTGAATATGATTTATAGGATTTACTTGATACTTCAATAGGAACTGTTTGAGTAGAAGTAAAATATATAGCTGATCCTTCTTTATTAATATCTTCTACTTGTGGAATCCAAGGATCTTTTCCGTCATCAAATTGAGCATTTCTTAAAATAGTAATAGGATCCCCATCTTCTCCAGTTTTAGACCAAGTATTTGTAATTTTAGCACTTTTGACAGTAGATCCAAATCTTAAACTTTGACCCCATCTTCCTTCTTTAATAACATCACCTTCATAGGGTTGAATTGGTTTAATATCTAACCTTTCTTTGAAAGTATCTCCTAATTCAATTTCGGTACCACCATCAGTAACTCGTCTTACAGCACCATTTGATGTTTGTTCATAATCTTGTTGTTGTGAAGGGGGTAACCCACTCTCTCCAACTGGGTTGGGGATTGCATTGTGGTGATTACTATTCCAAACATTTATGGGTTGGAAATAATAATAAGAAACAGATCCTACATTACCTTGAACATTACTATTTGGTAAAGGAAGGATATAAACTAATTCATTTTCTAATGGGAAGGTTTTATCATTAGGGAATAAAGGTTTTGCGAAAAAATCTGAGGTATAATTTGGGGATTGGTTTGGGGTATCTAATTTTGAAAAATATATCCCCCCAATAGCTCCCCATTCTCCAGCTAATTCAAATGCATTAGTATCAGTTTTATCATCTAAAATGCAAAATCTTACCCTTGCAGGAAATAATCCTAACTTTGATGATGGATTTCCCTGGTTAGGAGTAAGTGAACTTAAGCCGGTTATTACCTTTGCCATGAATTATTTTTCTTCTTTACCTTTTTTACCCTGTAAATCTTCCATTGCTTCAAGTAATTGAGCTTTTTCTTCATCAGAAATACCAAAACTACCATCCTCATTTTGACCTGATTGTAGAGCACGTTGCACAATTGTAGCCATTTTAATGAGTTGTTCATCATTTTTGACCCCAATTTCCATGTATTCTTTAATCAAAGGAACAATAAGGGTAGCATCTCCAATTTCGTTAATTAAGGGTTTTAATTCTGAAATTAGGGCTGTTACTTGAGCTTCTTTTTTCTTTTGGTTGTTGTAAATTTCCTCTAAAATGTCGGAAAATCGTTTTTCACCAAACACTACTGAATCTAGCTGTCCCATATTTTATTTATAAATATATTTAAATAAAATCTTTAGGATAGGAATTTCCCGTGCTCTAGATAATATAAATATTTTTCCTTAAAAATATCATATAAAACATTAGCTATTTTAGTAATTTTAGGAGTTTTTACATCTACTTGTTCACGAATATAAATGTAAAGGGCTTTTTTGTTAAACACATCAATTGCATCTCTTTTTCGGAAAAGTTCTAAAATAGCATCTGCAATTTGGGCATCATACTCTTTATTAAAAATTTCAAAAATATGTTCGGTACAGTAATCAACATATTGATCCATAAACCAAGATAATTTATCTTCATGTTTATAACCTTGCATTCCTAACTCATCATCATCTAAATGTTCTTCAGTCTCTACAATGTTACTTATTTCATTATCCATTCTTTTTGAAGTAATAAAACCAGGGTCTGATGTATCTAAATTAGAATAGTTAGAAAGATCTGTAATAGGGATGTTATTTATTTTCTTTTTATAGTTTTTCTGATTATAAACTATTAACCATCTTTTTACAATAGTGCCAAAATAAGAATAGGCTTTAGCTCCTTTAGAAGGATCAAATAAATGGATTTTACTCAACAAAAATGTCATTATCTCATGTTGAAGATCCTCTAAATTTTCTACTTCAGTATAATAGAATTTAAAAGTATGAATAATATTTTCTGTGAGTTTATAAAAGGGCCAATGAATATGACGTTCATAAATCCTACTCCTTTCATCAGGGTCGGTTGTATGGTTATATTTTACAATTGCAGCTTCTGTTTCTTTTGTAAAATATCTTCTACTTTGCTTTTCGCTTTTTTTGGCTCTTATTATATGGTCCATAGAGGTTTATTAGGATTTTTTCAACTTGAAATCGTTTAAGATGTCTTGAATCTTTTTGATTTGCTCGAAGAAAAAACCTACTTCATCATCTGAACGGAATGACCCTTTATAGTCAATCTTTTTTAATTTTTCATCTGATGCCTCTATAACCTTTGAAATCTTTTCTAAATAGATAAGATAACCTACTACGATATCCTCGGCTCTTTCGTTTTTACGTAATAGGTTGATGGTCGTAAATCCTAAGATCACGACCAAAACTGACAAAACTGTAATTACTATTGTGGTAATCATAAATTATCTAACATATTTTTCAAACCTTCACTCTTAATTGAACCTAATGCCTTAGATTTAGTTGAAGTTGTTGATTTAGTATTAGTATTAGTACCCAATGTAAAATTCTTTTTTTGCCCATCCAAGCTATCTTTTTCTCCTTTTAACTTAGGCAACCACTCACGCTCAAATTCAATACGAGCAGCCATCAAATCTGCCTGGTGGAGAATAAATGGTAGTGAGGTTCTTGGTTTTTGTTCTGGCATATAAGAAAATAAATATTTTTTATTTGCCTCATCATACAAACCATCGTGAGTTTGAATAGCTAACATTTCATTAAATGTATACTGAATACCGTGGGATTGAAGCAAAAATAATCCTCTATCTGGGACTGAGGCGAATGGTACTTTAGTGTTGAACATATAATCTTCACCTAGTTTTTCTTTTCTCCATTTATCAGTCTGAGGGATATATGATTCATTTTCTTCATCACCCATTTTACCTAAATCATGGTTGATAGCAGAGAATACAAGTTCTTCTCTAGTAAATGTAGTCATATCTGCTCCCTCCTCATCCCAAAGATTACATTGTTTCATAGCACAACGTACAACTCGATTTACATGCTCAACATAACCCCCAGGAAAAGAATTATGATATTCCTTTTTATGAGCAGCGGGCATTAACATAATACGTTCTTGATATTTGTTATAAAAATCAAGAAGTTTTTGTTTACGATCTCCACTAATGTGAGTTTCAATATTAGAAATAAATTGTTCCCAATTTGCTTGGATTTGTTCTGCTGTTAAATTCATAACTTTTATTTAATTATTAACCGTTTCTAAGTGGTGTTGAATCTCTTTCAATTAGTGATTTAAGATTATCTACTAATTCTTCCATTTGATTAAGTTCATCCTTAAAGTTTTGAACACTTGATTGGCGACTTAATAAATACTTTAATGTTTTAATCTTACCTTCAATTTGATCAAAACGTTTGTCTACTAATTCTTGATTACGCATATGTTTATATTTAATATTTTAATATCCGAGGTACCTTACCCCCCTCGTTTCTCCAATTATTCCCTAATCCCTTTATTTCTTTAAACCCCTGTATTATAAATCTACATGGAAAAAATCTGGGGGCCAAGCTAAGATTGAAATTCTTTTGATTTGTCTAGAACTTTTTTAAGAAGTGCACATTTTTCATATTCTTCATGTTGTTCAAAGAATGAAATGCCTAATTTAAGTGCTGTGTCTAAATATTCGTCTGTGTATTTTTCTATGGCTATAATGTGTTCTTCATTGTCTATATCAACATTTTGTATATAATGCCACGCCCTGTGGTAAACCACGAATTCCCCCGCATCTTTCATGTCTTCAACATCTAATTCCTGATTAGAATCTTTAAAAAATTTAAGGACTTTTTTATTAAAATTAATATGATTAAGAACAAGTTTTTTATACATCCCAATCCAGTAAATCGGGGTTTTTGTAAAATCTATATGAACAACAGTATTATTCCCATCCAATTCTTCATTGGTTGAAAATAATTCAAAAATGTTGTCTAGGTTTATCATTTTAGTATACATATTTAAAGTATACTAAGTTAGATTTACTAGTCCAAATTATCCTTTAAAGTAAGTGAACTAGTTACTTTATTGTGAGCATATTCCCACAATTCTTTTGCGGATTTGTTACGGTGTTTATCTTGATATCTCATTTTATTTAGTTGAGCATCAAATTGTGTTTTTAATCCTTTTTGATTTACATCTTCATAGATTTCATAGAAAGCATCTTCGTAATGACCCATTTTACAAAAATATTTTTTAAAGTTAACAAAAGCGTCTTTGACGGATTATACATACTTAATAGGAAAGACCCAAATCAGAATCAAATTCCTTCTTTTTAATTGTGTTTAACATCATCGCGAATTCTTCTGAGTTTTGCCAACTGTTTAGGTATCCGCGAATGTCCTCTACAGTTGATTTTTGACGTTCATCTAGAATTCGATATACTTCACTAATTTCTTTAGAAAAATTATCTTGAAGTTTATCTGTTCTAGAATCTACTTTTCTACTGACATCGTCAATAGCTTGGTAAATACCCTTGTCTCCACGTTGGTATTCCAAATTTAATGTTTCAATCCATCTTTCGATGTTATTTAAACGTGTGTTTAGCTTATTATTCATTACAACACTCACAACTCCCAAAGTGATAGCCCCAAGCGCAGCAACAGATAATAGCGTTAAAATTACTATTTCCATATTTTTAAAATTTAGATGTCAAAGAACGCTTTTGTAACTTTATTTCTTTTCTATAATCATATTATTCAACACTAAAACATCGATAATATCGTTTTTAAAATGGTTTATAGCGTGTTTAGGTGCGTTTATAATGGGTTCACCGTGACTATTAAAACTCGTGTTTAACAACACGGGAACACCGGTTAACTTGCGAAATTCTTCAAGCACTGTCCATGCAAATTCATTACGTTCCTTAAATACTGTTTGTGCTCTACAAGTAGCATCATCATTCTGAATTACAGCAGGGATTTTATCTTGCCAATGTTCTTTTACAGTATAACATAAAGTCATAAATTCTGCAGCTCGAATAGATTTATAAGCATAACAAACATCAGAAATATGTTCTGCCATAACAATAGGGGCAAAAGGCATAATTTCATTGCGCTTAAGTTTTTTATTAATATATTCGTGGTTTTCTTTTTTACGAGGATCACATAAAATTGTACGATGACCTAAAGCACGAGGACCGTATTCTGCTCTTCCTCTAAATAAACCTACCAATTTACCATCAACTAATTTTTGTGCAATATAAGAGGGATCTAAAGGTTTTACTATAAATTCATCTAAGTTAAGTCCTTCCCAAATTTCTTCATTAGTCCATCCTTTTCCTAAGAAAACATTATCCCAACGATAATTTTTAAATTCACCTAATTCTACTGATTTTAGAATAGCTGCACCTAAACCAATACCATTATCCCCCATACAAGGAACAACATAAATTTCATCAAATGGAAGATATTCGTTAATTTTTTGGTTTACTTTAACATTAGCAAAAAAACCACCCGCTAAAGCAATTTTAGTATGTCCTGGGTATTTTTTAATAATTTCCTGGAGTAGTTTAAGGATAGTATCTTCTGTTACTTTTTGCCAAGTATAAGCAAAATCTTTAGCTTTATCCCCTTCAAACCATCCCTCAGATTTTAGGATTTGAAGTTCATGATGGAAGGTAGAAGCAATAATACTATCCCATTTAATATATTGAATTAAACGATTATATAAATCCTGGTCAAGTTTACCTTGAGGAGCAAGACCCATAATTTTACCTTCATCTCCAAACTTAAATTCATACCCACTCATAGTAATTTTTTGCCACATTGTAACAAGGCAATTTATACTATTCCCATAATAGTGGAAAAGGTTTGTAGGTGCTCCTTTAAATTCTTCTAATTTAGTTAATTTATTATTCTCCCCAGAAAAAACTGCTCCATAAGTAGATTCAAATACTTGTTTATCAAATGTATCTAAATCATTTCTAGTTATTTTGCGCTTCTTCCAGTTAGTAGAAGAAGTAGAATCTAAAGTAAACACAAGTGTTTTTTCTTCAAATCCTGAAGTATAATAAGCTGTAGCAGCATGGCAATCATGATGATCATAAATGTAAGCTTCACCCTTAATATTAATAGTTTCTTTAATTAAAGGGTCACTAGTATAAACAGGATTACCAAAAGCAAACACTACATCACCTCTATCAGGTTGAATGTCAAAATCAATAGATAATTCTTTTAATGCTTCTGAGGGGATAGGAGCTAAATTATATTTGTCTCTTGTAAATCTTTCATCTGAATAACATGCTATAATTTTACCATCTTCAATAAGGCAAACTGTAGCATCGTGGCTAAAACTTGATAAACCTACTACTTTCATACTCTTAAAAGTGCATTATTAATTAAATCATATGAGGTAACATTAACCCCTAATGGATTAGCCCACATATCCTCTCTCCAGTAAATTACATAAGAAGCATAAATACCTTCAACACCCTCAGGAGAAGGATAAGTATCTTGAGTATAACCCTCATGAGTTAAATACAAATTACACTCAGTTTTTTGTTGGAACCATTTTACATATTCTATCCAAACTTCAAATTCTTGTTGGTTGTTAGGTTGTAAATCAATTACAACATTTTCATAAGCTAAACAAAATTCTTCTTCCCAAATTTTAGTTAATTTATTATCTAAATAGCTAAAAATTTGAATATCTGCTTCTTGATAACAAGCAAATGGAAAGCGTAAGTTTTGTCCTGGGGATATTTCTGCTGTGTCTAATACTACCCCATCTTGAGAAACAACTACATTAAGTTTTCCCAATGGGGAAAGATAACGTTCTGGGAAGTCTTGGGAAAGAAATACATTTATCCCAAAATTATAATTAAAACTAATATATTTGTTTATAACGGAATCCATTAAAAAT
>Ga0255766_10002021_pt1 | contig 18334 bp, 18 predicted proteins | sample 071ome_23_FD_179966 | JGI IMG/M metagenome (GOLD analysis project Ga0255766, IMG submission 179966) | Coastal salt marsh microbial communities from the Groves Creek Marsh, Skidaway Island, Georgia - 071403BT metaG (version 2) | ecosystem: Environmental > Aquatic > Marine > Intertidal zone >... | reverse complement strand
GCGTTCCTTTTGCAATTTTTGGAGGCATTATTGGCTTATTAATTGCAGGAAGTTCACTCAATATTTATAGTCAAATTGGATTGATTATTTTAATTGGTCTTGCAGCTAAAAATGGAATTTTAATTGTAGAGTTTGCAAATCAATTGAGGGCCGAGGGTAAAGATATTCTAACTTCAACATTACAAGCTTCAAAACTAAGATTTAGACCAATTTTAATGACGTCAATTTCTACAATAGCTGGGGTTGTTCCTTTAATTTTAGGTTCTGGGCCAGGAGAGGCAAGCCGATTAACAATCGGAATTGTTATCTTTATGGGTATGATTTTTACAACTTTTTTTACGTTATATATTATTCCAACAGTCTATTTAGTTATTGGAAAAAATACGGTTCCTATAGATTCAATTGAAAAGCAATTAAGTAAAGAGCTTAAATCTTTTTAAAAAAAATAAAGATAATCCCAAATAAATACCAAACAAATTCATAAATAGATCATAATGTTCGTATGCTCGATTTGGTATCGTTAGATGTAGCAATTCCATGATAATAGAAAAAGAGGTTAAAGAGATAATCAATACTTTTGATTTTCGCTCATAATCAAAAGATAAATAAGACAAGAAAGATAATAAAAAATATGTGATGACATGACTAGAGTATTCTAGAAAAAAATTAGTCTTAGGACCCCCTGGATAAACAGTGGGATCTCCTTTAAAAATTAAACCTATTAAATTACCTGGATATACTGAAACGACAAAAATAATAAATAACCATAAAAAAAAAGTTATTTTAAAAAAGAAAATTAAGAGTTTTTTTTGATCCATTTTAAAAAATCATCATTTCCCTGTTCAATATTAAAAAATAAAATGCATGGGCAATCGTAAGAATGTTTGTCTTTAATAGTTTTAAAAATATTCTTCATATTTTTTGTCTGAGTTTTGCCTAATAAAATAAATTCTTTTGAACTGGAAATTTTATTTTTCCATTTAAAAATAGAGTTAATATTTGGAATAATATTAGCGCAAGCAACAAGACTATTTTTAACTAATGCTTTACCAATATTTTGTGCTTCTTTTTTTGATCCACAAGTTACATATAAAAGTTTATAATTGCTCATTTAGCTCAATTATCATAATAAATATTTTTTATGATAAATCTAATTTTAATTAGACACGGACAAAGTCAATGGAATTTAGAAAATAGATTTACAGGATGGTATGACGCAGATTTAACTGCAAAAGGAATTGAAGAGGCAAAAAAAGCTGGTCTGCTAATAAAAAATACCGGAATAAAATTTAATTACGCATTCACCTCATTTCAAAAAAGAGCGATTAAAACTTTAGACAATGTAATCGAAACTTCAAATCTTAAAATTTCCAAAATTGAGAAGGCTTGGCAGTTAAATGAAAGGCACTATGGTGGTCTTCAAGGATTAAATAAAGAGGAAACTGCAAAAAAACATGGTGAGGAGCAAGTTATGATTTGGAGAAGAAGTTACGATACTCCTCCACCACCCCTTGATCGTAATCATCCTGACCATCCTGTAAACTCCGAAATATATAAATCAATTGACCCAACTTTAATTCCAGACACAGAGTCATTAAAAGATACTTACGATAGAGCCGTGCCTTACTTTGAAAAAAATATTGAACCTCTAATAAAAAAAGGAGAAAATATTTTAATTTCAGCTCACGGCAATAGTTTAAGAGCATTATGTAAAAAAATATTCGAAATATCCGATAATATGATTATAAAATTAGAAATTCCAACTGGAAATCCAATTCATATAGAGCTTGAAGAAAACCTATCACTTATAAGTTATCGATATCTAGACCAGGACAGAGCAAAAGAAATAATTGTTAAAAAATAATTTTTTGATCTTGTAGCTGATTATAAATTTCAAAATTAGTTGTATGATAAAACTCTTCTTCAAATACTTCAGCTGTTATCTTTTTTTCTTCAATTAATTGATCCCAAATCTCCCTAACGGAAAATGGAATAGTTTCTCTATTTTCTAATAGTGAAGAATGCAAAATTTGGAAACCAGTATAAATATGTTTTTTTTCCTGAATTAAAAAATCTCCATCAATATCAAAATCTGCTTGTAGGGCTTTATCAAAACTTTTATCTTTTCTACAAAGCAATAAACCTCCTAAAAAATTTTTAGTTATAGTGGTATCAATTAACTTTGTGATAGATTTAATGTAATTTCTTTGCCAAATTGTATCAGAATTTAAAACAAGAAAATAATCACCCATTAAAAATTTTTTTGCATTAACAAGCGCACCACCTGTATCAAGTAGAGCTTTTTCCTCAAATATTTCAACTGAGGGATGGTTTTGATGAATATAATTTTTTATTTGATCGCTTAAATAGTGGGTATTAACGGAAATATGTTTTATTCCAATTTCATTAAGTAATTTAATAGAATACTCAATTAAGGGCTTATTGTTTACTTCTAAAAGAGGTTTAGGTCTATCCTTTGTTAAAGGTAAAACTCGTTTACCAAATCCGGCACATAATATTATCGCTTTTTTTATTTCCATTTTTTATTTTTAATTTTTTTATTAAAATATTTATTAAAAATGACTTGCAAATCCTGCAGATCATTATGAGCCAATCGTAGATCTAACAAATTCCAAGTTCTATCTAAAAATCTAAGATATTTTTTTTTATTATCTCTTTTGTATAATCTTAAAAAAATACCTAAAATTTTTAATAATCTTTGAACAGATAAAATGTGAAAATCAGAAATAAAGTTTTTACCTTTGTAGATAGATTTTTTAATATAATATTTTATTAAATTTTCCTGGTCTTTTTTAGATAGCACTGTTCTTACATCATCAATTAATGATGCAATATCATAAACTGGATGGCCAATAACAGCATCTTGGTTATCAATAAGTCCAATTTTATTTTTAATCAAAATTAAATTCTCAATATGAAAATCTCTGTGTACGAATACTTTTTTTACAGTATTAGTTTTCTTTATTTTTTTAATTAAAATACTGTTGATTTTAGATCTAATTTGATCCAATTTTTGCTTTGAAAAAAATTCTGGTAGATACCAATCATAAAATAAGTTTAATTCTTTTTTTAACAAATTTAAGGAATAGTTTGGAAATTGATTTTTAACCTTTATTTTTTGTAACCTAACTAATTCGTCAATTGATTTTTTTAAAAGTGAAATTTTTTTTTTATTATTTTTGGTAATTTTCTTTAAAGATTGATCTCCAAAATCCTCGATTAGAATATAATTCTTTTTAATGTTTTGCTCTAGAACTCTTGGTGCTTTAAACTTATTTTTTATTAAAAAATTATTTACTTTAATGTAATTTTCTAAATTATTTTTTTTATCTTTAGTACAATAAACAAGGATCTTATTTTTATTTTTCTTAAATCTATAAAATCTTCTAGGGGAGGCATCGCCAGCAATTAAATAAATTTCATTTTTTAATTGATCCAAAATATTTAATTGAGACATTTCTTTGATTATCTAATTTTGTATGTTTTAAAGCAATCTCTATTCGGTTCTTATTTTTTTTCTTTATAATTTCTGGCCATTCTACAATGCTAATCACTTTATCTTCAAGCTCATGTAAACCAATATGATCTAGATCTTTAGGTTTTTTAAGTCGATATAAATCATAATGTGCAATTATCTTTTGTGCTTTTATTGGATAATACTGTGCAATATTAAAAGTCGGACTTGTAACTTCAGGACTTTTTTTGTTATTTTTTTTAAAAATTTCTTTAATTAAATATTTAGAAAAAGTGGTTTTACCCGTACCCAGATTTCCTTTTAAATAAATTGAATGCCCTGTTTTTATTTTTTTAGATATTCTTTTTGATAAATCACTTAAATCTTTAAGTGTGTAATTCATTAATTAATAACGATAAGCATCACCTTTAAAAGGTCCTTGAGGTGCAACACCAATATAATCGGCTTGCTCGCTTGAAAGTTTAGTTAGTTTTGCTCCAACTTTAGCTAAATGCAACTCAGCTACTTTTTCATCAAGATTTTTAGGTAGAACATAAACTTTATTTTCATACTTCGTAGAATTATTCCAAAGTTCTATTTGAGCCATAACCTGATTAGTAAAAGAGGCGCTCATCACAAAACTAGGGTGTCCTGTTGCACAACCAAGATTTACTAGTCTACCTTCGGCTAATAGAATAATTCTTTTTTTGTCTGGAAATTCAATCTCATGTACCTGTGGTTTGATTTCATTCCATTTATAATTTTTAAGTGCATCAACTTGAATTTCATTATCAAAGTGACCAATGTTACAAAGAATTGATCTATCTTTCATCTTTCGCATATGATCAGCATTAACAATATCTTTATTGCCTGTTGCTGTAACAACGATATCAGCTTTATCAATTACCTCATCCATTAAAACTACTTCGTAACCTTCCATCGCTGCTTGAAGAGCACATATTGGATCTGTCTCCGTTACCATAACTCTAGCACCTGCTTGTCTTAAAGATGCAGCACTTCCTTTTCCAACATCTCCAAAACCAGCTACAATAGCAACTTTTCCTGACATCATTACGTCAGTTGCTCTTCGTATGGCATCGACTAAACTTTCTCTACAACCATACAAGTTATCAAACTTAGACTTAGTTACAGAGTCGTTTACGTTAAATGCAGGAACCAATAGAGTTCCATCCTTCTCCATTTTTTTTAATTCTTTAACACCAGTTGTTGTTTCTTCAGAAACACCTCTGATATCTTTTAATAAATCTTTGTACTCTTTGTGCATTAATGCAGTAAGATCTCCACCATCATCTAAAATCATATTAGGCTTCCAATCTTTGTTGCCTTCGATCGTTTGTTTAATACACCACCAATATTCCTCTTCAGTCTCGCCTTTCCATGCAAAAACAGGAATGCCTTTTCTAGCAATTGCTGCGGCGGCATGATCTTGTGTTGAAAAAATATTACAAGATGACCATCTCACTGTTGCACCCAAATGAATTAATGTTTCAATTAAAACAGCAGTTTGAATTGTCATATGCAAACATCCGACGATGTTGGCGCCTTTTAGTGGTTTAGTATTTCCATACTCTTCTCTGATCGCCATTAAACCTGGCATCTCTGACTCGGCTAAAGATATTTCTTTATCACCAAAATCAGCTTCATTAATGTTTTTAACTTTATAATCTGACATCGCAGAACGCAGTAACAGTTTAAGACCTAATAATCAATATTTTTAGGATGCAGGAAGTGATATGTCTACGATAGCTCCTTTACTATCTTTATTATTATAAACTTTTATTAAACCCTTGTGAGAATCCACTATATTTTTCACAATATTTAAACCTAATCCAGAATGAGACCCTTCGCTATCATCTGGACGATCACTGTAAAAACGTTCAAATACTTTCTCTAAATTATTTTCATCAAAACCCGGTCCTTGATCTTTAATTGAAATTTTAAAATTGTTTCTCTCTAAATAAATTTTAATTTCAATTTCTGAATTTTCTGGACTAAATGAAACTGCATTATCAAGCAAGTTAGCCACGACTTGCTCAATACGACTTTCAATACCAAAAATTACTGCCTTTTTAATCTTCCCCTCATTTACAAATTTGAATGAAATATTTCTTTTTTGATTCTTGGCATCCTGGTTAAAATCATCAACAATACTCTCAGTCATGGCTATTAAATCAAAATTTTTTGCAACTGATCTAGAATGAGCTGCTTCATCTTTTAATACTTGCGAGTAATCTGTTATTAATCTTTCAATTCTTTCAACATCATTCGATAAAACTCTAAGTAATTTTAATTTTTGATTTTCATCTTTGGTTTGGTTCAATAGATCAGAAGCGCCCTTTAATGAAGCTAATGGATTTCTAATTTCATGTGTTAAGTCCGAAGCAAATCGCTCTGCTAATTCAATACGTTGATAAAGTTGGTTGGTCATATCTGTCAAAGACTTTGATAAATTTCCTATTTCATCATCACGTTTTTGAAATTCAATACCAATCTCACTTTTGCTTTTAGGATTGTCGTATGAAATTTGTTTTGCAAAGAAATTCAGTGAACGAATAGGTTTGATTATATAATTATTTAAAAATAATGAAAATATCAAAATAACTATAGCTGCGATAAATACCGATCGTAAAACAAAATTTTTTCTTTCTTCAACAGCTAAAATAATTTCATTTGAAATATCACTGATAGTTATTATTATTTTTTCACTTCCAAGATTTAAAACTGAACTTGTATGAACAATTAAATTATTATTTTTTGTTTCAGGATAAATATAAAACTTTTGCTCTGAAATCTTACTTATATCTTTGAGAAAAATATGATCAATTTTTGATATATTTTTAAAATTTTGTTTATCTTGTTCAAGAACTGCTTGCTCATTAATTCCTAAGGTTTGTATTCTCTCAGTAATAAATAAGGATTTTCTATCTATATCTATTAATGAACTATCTGCCAAAATATCTTTTTGAAAATTATAAAACCTTATTTGATCAACCTCATCGAGAATAAAATTAGATTTATATAAAAAAATTTCTAAACTTTCTTTATCACCTCGAACTTTTTGATTAGATAAATTTAAGCTAATATTTTCTATTATATTTTGATGTTTTTTACTTTTTTTATTAATTAATTCAGGCTCGATAGCCAATAAGTATAAAAATGTAAAAAAACCCAAAATGATAAAAACAAAGAAATTAAATGTTAAAAATTGTCTTAGGAGTGATTTTGTTGTTAATAAATTTGTAATCATTATGGATTAGCATTCCAACGATACCCACTTCCATAACGAGTTTCAATAGCAGAAAAATCTTTATCAATTTTCTTAAATTTTTTTCTTATTCTTTTAACATGACTATCAATAGTTCTGTCCTCAATATCATTATTTTCTTTGTAAGCGATAGTCATTAGGTGTGATCTTTCTTTTATAATACCTGGTCTCTTAGCAAGCTCATAAACAATTTGAAATTCTGTTGTTGTAAGTTTGTCAGGTAAGCTTTTTTCATCCCAGGTACACTCAAGCTGTTCTGGGTCGAGCATTAACTTACCTTGTTTAATAATATTTTTACTGTCAGGTATTACTTGGTCTTTTTTTCTAAATTGTACTTTAATTCTTTCAACGAGAACGTTAATTGAGAAACCGCCTGATTTTTTAACGTAGTCATCAGCTCCTAATTTTAAACCCAGTAATTCATCAACTTCATCATCTTTTGATGTTAAAAAAATTACAGGCATATTTGTTTTTTTTCTTAATTTTTTTAAAAGCTCTTCACCATTCATTCTGGGCATCTTAATGTCTATTACAGCTAGATCAGGAGGGGTTCTGGTAATACCAATATATGCACTTTCTCCATCGAGATAAGTTTGTACTTTGTAACCTTCATTCTCTAGAGCCATAGATACACTTGTTAAAATATTTCTATCGTCATCTACTAAAGCGATTATTTTACTCATTTAAAAAATATATTATCAAAAAAAGACTAAAATTAGACCAAATTAATGGGCATCATTCCAATTTTTAGCACTATTCGCATCAACTATTAAAGGTACTGAAAAATTAAAATCTTTATCTATTGCATTTTCCATTTCATTTTTAATCAAAGTAATCTCTTTTTTCACATCATTATCTTTGGACTCAAACAATAACTCATCATGTATTTGAACTAAAAGTTTAGATTTTATTTTTTTTTCAAGTATTTTTTTATCTATATTAATCATTGCATATCGAATGATATCAGCTGCCGCACCTTGAATAGGTGCATTAATAGCAGCCCTTTCTTGAAAAGATTTTAGGGTATGATTTTTATCATTAATATTTGGAAAGTGACATTTCCTTTCAAACATTGTTTTTACGTATCCATGCTTTCTACAAAATTTCAATGTTTCCTGCATATAATCTTTTATTTCAGGAAATTTTTTAAAATAAGAGAATAAAAATTGTTCAGCCTCTGGATTACTGACTGATATTTGTTTGGCCAAACCATAAGATGATATTCCATAAATAATTCCAAAGTTTATTGCTTTTGCTTTTCTTCTCATATCCTCATTAATTTTTTTAATGTCACAGTCAAAAATTTGAGACGCAGTAATACTATGAATATCTTCATTATTACGAAATGCTTTTTTTAATTCTTTAACGTCACCAACATGAGCAAGGACTCTCATTTCAATCTGACTGTAATCTGCAGATATAATTGAATGCCCGCTCTCAGCAACAAAAGCAGATCTAATTTCTTTTCCTTCTTTAGATTTAATAGGAATATTTTGTAAATTTGGGTCAGAAGAAGCTAATCTACCCGTTGTAGTTGCTGCCAATAAAAATGAAGTGTGAACACGTTTTGTCTTAGGATCAATATGTTCTGGTAGAGTATCAGTATAGGTATTTTTCAATTTAGATTTTTGTCGCCAATCCAAAACAAGCTTTGGAAATTCATGACCCTTTCCTGCTAAATCTTCTAAGACATTAACATTAGTTGCAAAATTACCTTTTTTTGTTTTTTTAGTTCCAGATATTTTTAATTTTTCATATAAAATGTCACCTAATTGTTTTGTCGATCCAATGTTAAACTCTTCTCCAGCAATTTTGTAAATTTTTTTTTCTAAAACTTTTAAATTTTTTGAAAAAGTTTCGGATAATTGACTTAATATTTTTTTATCAATTTTAATTCCCTGACACTCCATTCTTGCAAGGACATCAACTAAAGGAATTTCTAAATTTTCATAAATATGAAAGCATTTTTCTTTAACCAATCTTTCTTTAAAAATATTATACAGTTTCAAGGTTACGTCAGCATCTTCACAAGCATATCGATAAGAATCTATAATTTTAACTTGATCAAATGTAACTTCAGATTTGCCCGTACCTGCCACATCTTTATATTTTATGTTTTCATGGTCTAAATGAATTTTAGCCAAAATATCCAAATTATGTCGGTTTAGACCCGAGTCTAATGCGTAGGACAAAAGCATTGTATCCTCAAAAGATTTTAAATGTATCCCATATTTTTTAAAAATTTTGAGATCATATTTAATATTCTGACCTACCTTTTTAATAGTTTCATCCTCCAAATAAGGTTTTAATATTTTGATTAGATCTTCAATTTTGATTTGCTTTTTTATTTCTTTGTCATCTTTGTTTTTGTGGCCTACTGGAACATAATAAGCTTGATTTTCATTAACAGCTAAAGAAACACCCACTAACTCAGCTTTTTGGGAATCTAAAGAATTTGTTTCTGTATCTACGGCAAAAAATCCCTGATCATCTGCTTTGGCTAAAATAGTTTCAATCTCTTTTTTATCATAAATGATGTTAAAGCCAGCTTCATTTTTTAAAGACTTTTTAACTACAGTGCTTGAAGGTTTAAAATTTGTTTCAGACATTCCATAAGTTTGCTCAATTCTCTTTTTTATTTTTGTAAATTCCATCTCATCTAAAAATGAAAATATTTTTTCTTTATCAAATGGTTTAAGAATAAAATCGTTTATTGTCTCTTTTACTGGAACATCATTTTTTAAAGTAACCAATTCTCTACTGATTAGCGCGTTACTTTTATTATCTAATAACGCCTGTCTTCTTTTAGGCTGCTTAATTGTTTCAGCTTTTTTTAAAAGCTCATCTAATGAACCAAACTGATTAATTAATTCAGCAGCAGTTTTAATACCAATGCCAGGGACACCTGGAACATTATCTACTGAATCTCCTGCCAGAGATTGAACATCTATGACTTTTTCTGGTGGTACTCCAAACTTCTCTTTAACTTCATCAATACCAATGTGTTTATCCTTCATGGTATCAAGCATAAAAGTATCTTGATCAACTAATTGCATCAGATCTTTATCTGAAGAGACAATAGTTAATTTAATTTTTTCTTTTTTGGCTTGTATTTTGTAAGTTGCTATCAAGTCATCAGCTTCATAATTTTGTAACTCAATTGAAGGAAGGTTAAATGCTTTAACTGCTTTTCTTATATAATCAAATTGTGGAATCAAATCTTCAGGAGCATCCGATCTATTACCTTTGTATTCTTTATAAATATCATTCCTAAAATTTTTCCTGGCACTATCAAATATTACCGCCAGATGGGATGGGGTATCCATTGAATTTCCAGCGCGTGCCTTTTCTAAAAAGCTGTAAAGCATATTACAAAACCCGCTTACTGCTCCCACTGGTAAACCATCGCTTTTTCGAGTTAATGGAGGCAATGCATAATATGCTCTGAATATGTAACCAGATCCGTCGATTAAAAATAAATGTTTTTGATTTGACATAAATTATTTCTATAAATTATAAATTTTAATGTTAATACAACCCGATCAGCATGAATAGTTCAATTGCCTTAAAAGCCGAGAATGTGAATAAAATTTACCTACAGGGTAATAAACAAATTCAAGCTCTAAAAGATATTTCTCTTGAAGTTAAAACTGGAGAAATTTTTGGTCTTCTAGGGCCAAATGGTGCGGGCAAATCAACTTTTATAAATATTCTAGCTGGTACGGTTAATAAAACAGCTGGAACACTGAATGTATGGGGTTTTGACTTAGATAAAAATCCAAGACAAGTAAGGGCGTCACTTGGAATCGTACCTCAAGAAATTAATGTGGATCCTTTTTTTTCTCCTAGAAAGTTATTAGAAATACAAGCAGGTCTTTACGGGGTAAGAGAGAAAGATCGTATAACCGACGAGATTTTAAAAATAACAAACTTAGCTGACAAAGCTAATGCATATACCAGAAGTTTATCTGGTGGTATGAAAAGAAGACTTTTAGTAGCAAAGGCAATGGTACATCAACCTCCAATTTTAATTCTAGATGAACCGACAGCTGGGGTCGATGTAGATCTAAGAAGAAAGTTATTAGATTCAGTTAAGGAATTAAATAAACAGGGAGTAACAATTATTTATACTACACATTATTTGAAGGAAGCCTCTGATATTTGTGATCGTATAGCGATAATAAATAAAGGAAAATTAGTGGCTTTAAATTACACTAAAGAACTGTTAAAAAATAATTCTGATTTAGAAGAAGTGTTTATAGGTTTAACAAATAAAGATAATGAATAATACTATAGTTAAAAACAAAGTTACAAGTCACGCTTTTAAAATTTTAATTGCATTTCTCTTTACAATACTAATTGCATTAAGTTCAAAAATAAGCGTTCCATTTTATCCCGTGCCAATGACTATGCAGACCTTTGTAGTGTTGTTTACAGGCGTTACCTTAGGCGCGAGATACGGATTTATTGCTTTATCATTTTATATTCTTGAAGGGGCACTAGGTTTGCCTGTTTTTGCTGGAACGCCAGCAAAAGGTGTGGGCATTGCATACTTGTTAGGGCCAACTGGAGGATATATTCTTGGATACGCTTTTACTGCTTTTTTGGCTGGTATATTTTTTTCAAAAAGAAATATTTTTTATAATAAAAAAAATCTTCCAATCACTTTTATAAAATTGGCTATTGCTTTAATTCCAACATACTTAATAGGGACCTTGTGGCTTGGTATAATAATAGGTTTTGATAAACCGATACTTGAGATGGGTTTTTATCCTTTTGTGATTAGCGAATGTTTTAAAATTTTATTACTAGCTATTTTGATCCACAAATATTCGAGACTCAAGATATTTTGAAAAAAATTGATTTGCTCGTTGGAAAATGGAATATTAAAAAAAAACTAAATAATCGCATTATCATTTCCGGAAAACTCAGACTTAAAAAAATTAATCACCAAAACTATAATTTTTTTGAAGAAACAGAAACTTGTATAAATAATAATTTATTAAATAGTTTTCAAAATTTTAAAATATTTTCAAATAATAAAAATGTAGATTTTTACTTCAATACTGGCATTGATAAAAATAAATTATATCAATCATTTAATAGAAAGAAAAAATACTCTTTTTATTATTGTAATAAAGATGTTTACCTTATGAAATTAAACATTTTTTCTAATAATTTTTTTAATATTCTTACAAAAATTTCAGGACCCAAAAAAAATATTTTTATATTTGCTAATTATTACAGAACTATTTAGGAGATCTTTTGGATAGTATTCTTTGTAGAGTTCTTCTGTGCATTTTTAAACGTCTAGCAGTTTCAGATACATTTCTATTACATAGCTCAAAAACGCGCTGAATATGTTCCCACTTAACTCTATCAGCTGACATTGGGTTTTCGGGCGGTTGTGCCTTACTGTTTGGCTCTGCTAATAAAGCGGCCTCAACATCCTCCGCATCTGCTGGCTTAGCTAAATAATCTAAAGCCCCTGCTTTTACGGCTGATACTGCAGTTGGTAAGTTTCCATACCCAGTTAACATAACAATTCGACTTTCAGGTTTTTGCTTATGAATTTCTTCCACTACATCCAAGCCATTCCCATCCAGCAACCTTAAATCAACTACAGCAAAACCTGGGGCTGTCTTCCGGACAGAGATTAAAGCCTCCTCTACTCCTTTAGCAAGAGAGACCTTAAAGCCTTTGCTCTCCATTGCTCTCCCCAATCTATTTCTAAACGGGTCGTCATCATCAACAATAAGTAAGGATTTATCAGTAAAATCGTTAATATTGAGCTTTGGTGAAGTATTTTTCATCTCGAGTTAATATATGATTGATCCAGATTTTTACAACTATTACGCACCAAATAATAACCATCTGAATAAAAAAGATAGAATAATTTTTTTTATTTTTTTCTTTACATAGATTCAAATTACTTTATTTCGCGATCTTAGTTGTTTTTTTTAGGGATTTTTTTCGAAGAAAAAAACGACTAACTGTTAACTAACGAGAGGTTTTATGAGATGGCAAAATTTCAGTGTGTGGACGAGTTGGTCAAAGCTTTACAGCCGATAGATCCAGTTTATTGTTTAAGAAAAAATAGTTTAAAAATAGCTGCCGAGACGTTCAAAAATAATTTCCCTGGAGATGTGTTATATGCCGTTAAGTGTAATCCATCTGAAATGGTCTTAAGAACTCTAATCAAAAATGGTATCAATAATTTTGACGCTGCATCAATTGAAGAGATAAAGTTAATCAAAAAAATTTCTCCCGAGTCAAAAGTTTATTTTATGCATACTGTAAAAAAAACTAATAGTATTCATGATGCATACTTTAATTATGGTATCAAAGCATTTTCACTAGATAGTAAAGAAGAATTAGAAAAAATTTTAAAGGTAACTAAAAACGCAAAAGATCTTGAGCTCTTTTTGAGAATACAAACCTCAAATGAACACTCTGAAATTGATTTGTCTCAAAAATTTGGAGCAAATATTAACGAGTCTATTCATTTAGCAAAATTAATTAAACTAAAAGCTAAAAAATTTGGTTTAAGTTTTCATGTAGGGTCGCAATGTATGCACCCTGTAGCTTATTCTAAGGCCATTAAAGATTTAGGAACAATAATAAAAAAATCTGGTGTTATTCCTGATACCATTAATGTTGGCGGTGGTTTTCCGACAACTTATCCTGACTTATATCCGCAACCTTTACAAAATTATTTTAATGAAATTATAAAAGGAATAAAAAAACTTAACTTAACTAAAGAACCTAAGTTAATTTGTGAACCAGGAAGAGCATTAGTTGCAGAAAGTGGCTCAACCATTGTGAAAATTGAATTAAAGAAAAAGCAAAACCTGTATATCAATGATGGAACTTATGGTTCTTTGTTCGATGCAGGAACACCAAAATTTATTTTTCCAACACGCGCAATTCAATTAGATAATACCTCTTCATCTAAAAGATTAACTCCTTATAGTTTCTATGGTCCAACTTGTGATGGATTAGACTTTATGAAGGGTCCATTCATGTTACCTTCAAATATTAAAACCGGAGATTATATTGAAATTGGTCAGCTTGGTGCTTACGGAATTAGTTTAAGAACAAGATTTAATGGTTTTTATTCAAATGAAATTCATGAGGTTGAAGATAAGCCTCTCATGTCAATTTATGAGGCAGATGAAAACCATAATGTTAAAACTCTGTTTGCTTAATAATGGGTCATAATAAATCTAGTTTTCTTAAAAACCCAGTAGAGCACATTGATATCACATCTTTTGATGCAAGACCGATCATTGATTCAATGTCGAAAATGTCATTTGTTTCAAGAGAAACAGCAAATGCTGCGAAAATTTATAATAATATGCTCAATGATAAAGATTGTACTGTTTTTTTAACTTTAGCAGGCTCAACCTCTGCCGCTGGATGTATGAAACTTTATGCCGATTTAGTCAAAAATAACATGGTAGATGCTATAGTAGCAACTGGAGCATCCATCATAGATATGGACTTTTTTGAAGCCTTAGGCTTCAAACACTATCAAGGCTCACAATTTCAAGATGATGGGGTATTGAGAGATAACTACATTGATAGAATTTACGATACTTATATTGATGAAGATGAGCTTCAAACTTGTGATAAGATAATTGGAGAAATTGCAGATACTCTTGAGCCGCGGGCTTATACATCTAGAGAATTTATTAAAGAACTAGGAAAATACCTAAAATCTAATTCAAAGAAAAAAGGTTCGTTAATTGAATTAGCTTATGACCACAATGTACCAATTTTTTGTCCTGCATTTACAGATAGTTCGGCAGGATTTGGATTAGTGATGCATCAAGAGAGAAACCCTAGCAGTCATATGACAATAGACTCTATAAAAGAATTTAGAGAACTGACTGAAATTAAAATTCAATCTAATGCTTCCGGCTTACTAATGATCGGGGGTGGTGTTCCAAAAAACTTCATACAAGATACAGTTATATGTGCTGAACTTTTAAATAAGAAAGTTGAAATGCATAAATATGCAGTTCAAATTACTGTGGCAGATAGTAGAGATGGAGCATGTAGCAGTTCTACTCTAAAAGAAGCTAGTTCATGGGGCAAAGTTGATACCGCAGAAGAACAAATGGTTTTTGCCGAAGCAACATCAGTTTTACCTTTAATTGCAAGTGATGCATACCATCGAGGATATTGGAAAAATAGACCTGTTAAAAATTATTCAAAAATTTTTGATAAATGAAAATTCTTAAACCTAGCGCAGGTTTTTTAGGTCTTCCAAAAGAAAATAAGAGTAAAAATATTGTTCATATTATTCCATTCGGATTAGAAAAAACTGTAAGCTACAGTAGTGGAACTAAAAATGGTCCAAAAAAAATTATAAAAGCTTCGCACCAAGTTGAGCTTTTTGATGAAGAGTTAAAATTAGAACCATATAAAAAATTTAATATAAAAACTTTACAAGAAACAAAAATTCCAAAAAAATTAAATGATGCATTAAATCTTCTATCAAATACAGTTTCTAAGAGTTTAACAGCAAATGCTTTTCCACTCATTTTAGGAGGTGAGCATTCAATTACACCTGCAATTGTAAAATCAATTTCAAAAAAAACTAAAAGTTTAACTGTTGTTCAAATTGATGCTCACGCAGACTTAAGAGACGGATATTTGGGAATCAAGAATTCACATGCTGCGGCAATGAGAAGATGTTTAGATAATAGAAATGTAAAACTTGTCTCATTTGGAATTAGAAATCTCTGCAAGGAAGAATTTAATTATTTTAAAAAAAATAAAAGCAAAATAAATATTTTTTGGGCCAATGAAATGTCCAAATGGAAAATGTCTAAGTTAAAGAAACTAATAAAAAATAAAAATGTTTATTTAACTTTTGATCTTGATGGATTTGACTCTAGTCTAATGCCAGCTACGGGTACTCCAGAACCCGGTGGTTTATTTTGGAAAGATGCAGTCAAAATTTTAAAAAATGTTTTTAAATATTCAAATGTCATAGGTGCAGATATCAATGAACTTGCTCCTAATCCAAGTTTACATGCGTGTGATTTTTTAGCTGCTAAGCTAGCTTACAAGATATTAGCTTATAAATTTTCTAGCTGAGAATTATTCCAAACAATTTTTACCGAAGCTCCGGGTAAAGATTTATTATTTCTAAACGTAACTTGAGCTAAACATCTCTCTAATAAACTCTTAGAAATAAAAACTCCCAATCCCATTCCTTTTTTATTTTTTTTAATATTATCCGAATGAAGATAAGGTTGCCCAAGATTAGCTATTATATCTTTGTTAAACCCATCTCCATCATCACTTATGGTGATTGCTGTCCTTTTTTTGTTTTGATCAATTTCAATATTAATTTTATTTTTTGCAAACTTAATTGAATTTTCAATAAAGTTTCTTAAAGCATAACTAATTTCTGTTTTTTTGGTCATTTTCATTCTTTGATTTAAATTTAAATTCTCAACATTAATTTCTTTGTTTGAGATATTATTTAATGAAAAGACTATTTCATTGATTAATTCTTTTGGTGAAATATTTTCAATAAATTCATCTTTTTGCTTTCTTTGAGCAATATCCTTTAAAATTGAGCTACATCTTTCAGATTGCTCGATTAAAAGATTAATATCTTCTTTTATATTACTGTTATCTTTCAATTGTTTTTGAAGTTCCTTACTAACCAATGAAATAGTTGCCAAAGGAGTAGCAAGCTCATGGACTGCCGCCGCTGCCATACCGCCGACAGAATTTACAACTTTTTCTTTAGTTAATTCTTCTTCCAATCTACTTAAGGCGGTCGATCTTACTCTGTTATCTCTGCCCAACTGATAAGCGTAGTTTCCTAAAAAAATAATGCCTATACCAAGAGAAAGCCACAACCCTATATTATAATACTTAGGCAAAACTAAACTTTCATTCACCGGGTAAGGTAAAGGCATGTGATAAAAGGCAATCACTGTTGAAAATATAATAGAACAAGTCACAATAAATTGGCTGCTTCCTCTCGACAAATAAGTCACTGATATTGTTGTTGGCACGATAATTAAAATTGAAAATGGATTTGATAGTCCGCCAGTCATAAATAATAATAAAATTAGTTGAACTAAATCATAAAAGATACTCAAGGTAGCGTAGAAGTTATTAATTGTTAAAAATTTACTTTTGTTTATTTCTAAATAGACATTAACTAAAGCTGATAAAAAAATTAAAGTTAAAGTTCCAAAATAAGGAAATTCAAACTTCAAAAAATATTCAACAACTGAAACTGTAAAAAACTGCCCAACAATTGCAATCCATCGAATATTAATTAAAGTTTCAAGAGTTATTCTTAAGCCCTGGGGATTTATTCTTTCTCTAAAAAACATTTTAAATGTCTAAATTAATGACATTTATAGCATTAGAATTTATAAAATTCTTTCTTTTAGATACATCTTCACCCATAAGAGTAAAAAATATTTCATTATCAAGCTCCGATGGAGATGATTCTTCGTCTTTAATATCCGAATAATTTACTTTTAATAAAGAATTATTTTCTGGATTCAATGTTGTTTCCCAAAGTTCATCAGGATTCATTTCTCCAAGTCCTTTGAAACGTTGCAAAGATAGATTTTTTTTACCTATACTAATCACATTTTGGATGAATTTTAAAAACGTATTTGATTTGAATATAACTTCACCTTCTAAAATCTGACATTCATTCTGAAAACTTCGAGCTAACAAATTAAAGTCAGATAATTTTTTTATCAATTTCTCGTTTTTTAAAAATTTAGCATCTAATTTTTTTTCAACTTTCTCGTGATAATATTCTCTCTCTAAAATAAAGATGTTATTTTTAAAGATACCCTTCCACTTGCTCTCTTCACTATCAAGGTTAGCGTTGAGTTTGTCGGCAACGGCTTGAATCGCTCCACTTTTCTTTTTGTTGTCAGGATCTTCTAAAATTAAAATTTTTTTATCTTTAGATACAAAAGTTCCAATACATAATAATTGTTCGATAATTTCTAGGTCACCATCAAGAGATCTAAGATATTCATATAATTCAAAGCAATTATCGATAAAACTTTTTTCAAATTTAAATTTTTTATCGTCTACAAAGGTAATGTCGTTGATCTTTTCTTTTGCATTTTTTATTGCTAATTTCTCTAAATCTTCTTCGTTTTTTAAATAATTCACAGATTTTCCAATCTTAATTTTATAAAGCGGAGGTTGGGCAATATAAACGTGCCCCTTTCTTATTAGCTCATTAAATGGCGCATTGTTAAAGAATGTTAAAAGTAATGTTCTAATATGAGATCCATCGACATCAGCATCTGTCATAATAACAATTTTTCCATACCTTAATTTATCAATTTCAAATGGCTCAACACCTGTACCTATTGCATTGATCAAAGTTACGATCTCATTCGAAGACAGCATTTTAGAAAAAACTTTTTTTGCATCAGGGCCATTTTTTTTAGCCTCAACAAAAGTGTTTAAAATTTTACCTCTTAAAGGTAACACAGCTTGAAATTCTCTATTTCTAGCTTGCTTTGCTGATCCACCGGCAGAATCTCCCTCAACAATAAAAA
>Ga0255766_10002014_pt1 | contig 18380 bp, 17 predicted proteins | sample 071ome_23_FD_179966 | JGI IMG/M metagenome (GOLD analysis project Ga0255766, IMG submission 179966) | Coastal salt marsh microbial communities from the Groves Creek Marsh, Skidaway Island, Georgia - 071403BT metaG (version 2) | ecosystem: Environmental > Aquatic > Marine > Intertidal zone >... | reverse complement strand
GCATAGGAAAAAAACCAAAGAAAATATCATTCCCACTGATGCCATTATCAAAAGAAATCCAGATAAAACTCGCCAACAGGGTTGCTGCGGCTGGTGATGGAAGTCCAAAGAAATATCTTTTATTATCGATATCAAGCTTCACATTAAACCTTGCAAGTCTGATTGCTGCGCACGCACAATATATAAATGCTGCTACCCAGCCCAGCCTGCCCAATGGCTGTAAAGCCCAAACATAAATAACTAGAGCTGGAGCTACGCCAAAAGAAACCATATCAGATAGGCTGTCATATTCAGAACCAAATGGGCTTTGAGTGTTTGTCAGCCTTGCTACCCTTCCATCCAAGCCATCCATAATCAGAGCAACCATAATTGCAATAGCAGCATGGTCATAATAACCATTCATTGATTGTACAATTGCATAAAAACCAGCAAACAATGATGCTGTGGTAAATAGATTGGGTAACAAAAAAAAGCCCTTATTTTTCGAGGTTATTTTTGTTTTTTTTATTGGGTCTTTTTCACTCATACCGTAGATTTTATCTCAGATTCGTGGAATTATCATCGTTAAGATGATCTCAAAATACTTGTATCAATGAAATTTAAAATTAATACCGCAGATGGCCATGCGAGAGCAGGAGAAATTTCTACAGCCCATGGCACAATTCAAACACCTGTTTTTATGCCTGTTGGAACCTATGGCGCAGTCAAATCGATGAGTCCTAGCGAATTAAATGATATTGGTTATGAAATCATTCTCGGTAATACATTTCACTTATGGTTGAGACCTGGGCTTGAAACCATTCAAAAACATCAAGGCCTGCATGATTTTATTAATTGGAAAAAACCTATTCTTACCGACTCTGGAGGCTTCCAGGTTTGGAGTTTAGGAAAATTAAGAAAAATTAGTGAAGAGGGTGTTAAATTTCAATCGCCCATCAATGGTGATACCTGTTTTCTAGGTCCAGAGGAATCCATGCAAATTCAAATGGCGCTAAATAGTGATATCGTCATGATCTTTGATGAGTGTACACCCTACCCCGCAACACATAATGCAGCAAGAGATTCAATGCTTTTGTCACTTAGGTGGGCTAAGAGAAGTAAAAAGGCATTTAAATCAAAAAATGCACTTTTTGCAATTATTCAAGGGGGTATGTTTGAAGACCTAAGAGAAGAATCATTAAACCAATTAGTGCAGATAGGATTTAATGGTTATGCTATTGGGGGTCTTTCTGTAGGAGAACCCAAGGAAGAAATGCAAAAAATAGTTAATTTTATAGCCCCTAAAATGCCTATTGATGCCCCCAGATATCTTATGGGGGTTGGTACGCCTGAGGATATCATTCAGGCTGTTGAAATGGGTGTTGATATGTTTGATTGTGTCATGCCAACACGAAATGCAAGAAATGGTTGGCTCTTTACGCGATTTGGCGATATCAAAATTAAAAATGCGAAATACAAAGATGATTTAAATCCACTCGACTCATCATGCCAATGCTACACATGTAAAAATTTTTCACGCTCATATTTACATCATTTGTTCAGAATTGGAGAAATGTTAGGTTCAAGATTAAATACCATTCATAACCTCTTTTTCTATAAACAAATGATGATGGAAATGAGGCAGTCTATAGAAAAAAAAGAATTTAACTCATTCAAAAAAAAATTTTTATCAGATAGGAACATTAATGATTAGATGTGGGTCTTATGGTAAAATTCAGCTCTAATTTTAATAGTTAAAAGGATATTTTAATGAACGAAGGTTTAATGGGTTTCTTACCATTCATAATTATCTTTGTCCTGTTTTACTTCATGCTTATTAGACCTCAAATGAAGCAAGCTAAAGAGCACAGAGCCATGTTAGATGCTTTAAAAAATGGCGATGAAATAATGATGGGATCTGGATTGCTAGGTAAAATAACTAAGCTAAATAATAATTATGCATTAATTGAAATTGCTAATAACGTTGAAATTAAAATTCAAAAACAAAATATTCAGGCACTCTTACCCAAAGGTACTTTGAAATCAATCTAGTTTTTTATCAACAATGAATCAATTTCCCCTCTGGAAAAATATAATAATTTTGTTTACCCTAATTTTAGGAGGACTTTTTACGCTTCCTAATTTTTTTGGTGAATCGCCTGCAATTCAGATCATGCCATCCAAGGCGGGTGAAAAAATTCAATTTACCACTCAAAGTATTGTTGAGAGTAACCTTCAAAAAAATAATATTGAAGTTGTTGGATCTATCATTGAACCAACTACGATTAAATTTAAATTTAAATCACCAGAAGATCAAATTCTTGCCAAAACGCTTTCAGAAGAAATTTTAGGTAATGATTATGTAGTTGCCCTAAATTTAATTTCAAATTCTCCACAATGGCTTTCAAGCTTTGGTGCGCTGCCAATGTATTTAGGGCTTGACCTAAGAGGTGGGGTGCACTTTTTAATGGAGCTTGACTTATCAAAGGTATCAGAGAAAAAAACAGATTCTTTACTTGATGATATTAGAAAAATTCTTCGGGATGAAAAAATACCCTACTTTGACTCCAAGCTTGTTAAACAAACAATACAATTTAAATTTAGATCAGAAAGTGATCTAGAAAAGTCCAAAAATATTATTAGAGGATTGATGGAGGGTAAGTCTATTATTGGTGGAAAAGGACCATCGAAAAAAACTGAAGCTTTTGATTTTCTTGAGTTAAAAGAAAATAATGAATATGTTTTAAATATTAAAATGTCGACTTATACGGACGAAGCAACAGTTAATTTTGCCTTAAAACAAAACCTTGAAACTTTAGAAAATCGGGTTAATGAACTTGGAGTAGCTGAGCCAATTATTCAACAACAGGGAAAAGATCGTATTGTCGTTCAATTACCTGGCGTCCAAGATACAGCCAAAGCCAAAGAAATTCTTGGTAGGACAGCAATATTAGAAATGAAAATGGTTTCAGATGATCAGTCACCAGAGCTTATTGAAAAAGCTCAAAATGGTCAGCTTCCAGCTGGGATGGAGCTATACGAAGACCGTGAGGGTAAGCCCTATTTAGTTAAAAAAGAGGTTGTTCTGACTGGTGAAAAAATTGTAAACGCAGGCCCAGGGGTAGATCAACTCACTGGTCAGTCAATTGTTTCAATTACCCTGGATGGATCTGGTGCAAACATTTTCAAACAAGTAACACGTGAAAATGTTGGTAAGCGTTTGGCTTTAATTCTAATTGAAAAAAATATCTCAGAAATAATTACAGCACCCGTTATTAAAAGTGAGATTGGTGGGGGAAGAGTCCAAATTACTGGTATGCGCAATACTCAAGAAGCGACTGATATTGCCTTGCTTTTAAGAGCTGGTTCTCTTGCCACACCAATGGAAATTGTAGAAGAAAGGACCGTCGGTCCTAGTATGGGTAAAGAGAATATTGCTCGGGGTATCAACTCAACCTTGTGGGGATTTGTAGCTATTATCGTCCTGATGTCTCTTTACTATATGCTCTTTGGGGTGGTTTCTGTAATTTCACTCTCTGCTAACTTATTTTTCTTAGTAGCCTTGCTTTCTGCTATACAAGCCACATTAACCCTGCCTGGCTTAGCTGCGATTGCATTAACATTAGGTATGGCAATTGATGCCAATGTGCTCATTAACGAAAGAATTCGCGACGAGATAAGAAATGGTAATACTCCTCAGGCAAGTATTAGTTTAGGTTACGAAAAAGCATGGGGTACTATCCTAGACTCAAATATTACAACCTTAATAGCAGGTCTTGCTTTATTTATGTTTGGGTCAGGTCCCATTAAGGGATTTGCAGTTGTTCATGTTCTTGGAATTTTAACTTCGATGTACAGTGCTATTTGGGTTTCAAGATCATTAATTAATTTTATCTATGGTAAAAAAAGACATATTAATAAATTGTCCATTGGTGAAATTTATAAGGTTGAAAATAATTAATTATGGAATTCTTTAGAGTCAAAAAAGATATACCCTTTATGCGATATAGAAAGCTTTCAGCGATCATTTCTATATTGACGTTCGTTCTAGCTGTTTTCTTTTTAATTTCTAAGGGACTGAACCTTGGTGTTGATTTTACTGGTGGAACGATTATGGAAGTTAAATACAGCCAGCCAGCTAAAATTGATGAAATTCGCCAAACCTTAAGTGCTATAAACCTATCTGACTCTCAAGTTCAAAATTTTGGTACTGCTAACGATGTTCTTATAAGACTGCCTTTAAGAAGTGATTTATCAATTGCTGAACTTTCAGAAAAAGTTGTTGAAGGCTTAAAAAAACAAGACTCTCAAGTTGAAATTATGAGGGTAGAATCTGTAGGGGCTCAGGTAGGTGACGAGCTTTATGAAAATGGTGCGCTTGCAATACTCTTTGTTTGTATTGGTATTGTTCTTTATCTATCGCTTCGTTTTGAATGGCGATTTGCGATATCTGCCATTGTAGCTAACATGCACGATGTGATTATTATTCTTGGTTTTTTTGCCTTTTTTCAATGGGAATTTAACTTAACCGTATTAGCGGCCGTCCTCGCTGTTCTTGGGTATTCAGTAAATGAATCTGTTGTAGTTTTTGATCGTGTCAGGGAAAATTTTAGAAGAATGCGCAAATCTGATGTTGCAGAAGTGATAAATAATGCAATTACTCGTACCATGTCTCGGACAATCATGACTCACCTATCAACTCAAACCGTTGTGATTTCAATGCTAATTTTTGGTGGTGAAATTTTAAATAATTTTGCTCTTGCCTTAACCATAGGCATATTATTTGGCATTTATTCATCTATAATGGTTGGGTGCCCCTTGGCAATGTGGTTAGGAACTAACCAAAATAATTTAGCCATAAGTCAGGAAAATAAAAAAAACGAGCGGGAAATTATTTAAATAATTTAAATTGTTTAACTTCTCTTTAAAATTCCAGCTGCTGTCTCTAGCAGCACTCCTTATACTCTCTGGATTCTTCTCAATTGCTGAAACCAGTTTAATGGCAATTAACCGATATCGCCTCAAACATTTGGCTAAGGAGGGTATTAAAGGTGCCGTGCTTGCTAATAAATTACTTGACGAAACCGATAAATTACTCAGTGTTATTTTACTTTGTAACAACTTTTGTAATGCAGCATCTGCAACGCTTGTCACTGTTTTAGTAGTTGAGTTGTACGGTGAAGATGAATATTTCATTATGGCTGGAACAATTTTTACTACCTTTTTAATTCTAATCTTTAGTGAGATATCACCCAAAGTTATTGCTGCTGCTCATGCAGAAAAATTAGCTCTTAAATGTAGTTTTGTCTTATTTCCTCTTTTAAAAGTTCTTTATCCGATTGTATGGTTCGTAAATCTTTTTGTTCTTGGCCTCCTTAAAATACTGAATATTAAAACAGTTTTTAATGAAAAGCATTTAATTACGATGGATGAATTAAAGAGTATTGTTTCTGATTCTGGTCATTTTTTACCTAATAAAAATAAAGCTATTTTTTTAAATTTAATTGACTTAGAAAAAGTAACTATTGAGGATATTATGCTGCCTCATACCTCAGTTGAATCAATCAATTTAAATCAATCAATTGATGAAATTTTAGAAAAAATTTCAAATTTCCATCACAATCGAATCATTTTAAAAAATACTGATAACGAATCTATTTTTGGTGTTGTTGAAATTCAAAAAATATTCAAATTTTTACTCAAAAACTCTAAAGAAAAATTCACTATAGAGGATCTTAAAAATCTTAAAGATGATCCTTACTTTATACCAAGTGGGACAACACTCTATAAACAAATTCAACAATTTCAAGATAACCAAGAAAAGCTTGGATTGATTGTTAATGAACATGGTGACTTTTTAGGCTTAATAACATTGGAAGATATCCTTGAAGAAATTATTGGGGAATTTAATATTGAGCTGCCCTCAAAACTTTCCAAGGTGACTTTTGATCAAGACGGATGGATTGTTGATGGCGGAATAACCATTAGAGAGCTAAATAAAAAGTTAAAACTTAATTTACCTACTTCAGGTCCAAAAACCTTGAATGGTCTTGTATTAGAATTTTTTGAAGAAATTCCAGAACCTAACACAAGCTTCAAATTTCATGGAACAGCCTTTGAAATTATTAATAGCCAGGACAAAACAGTTAAAACGGTAAAAATATTTAAGTAATTATGGTAAATAGCAATCATTCTGAGCAATTAAAAACCAAACCTTCAAAAATAAAACCAAAACTTCCAAGCCTTTATAAGGTCATAATACTAAATGATGACTACACTCCAATGGAATTTGTAGTTTTTGTTATACAAAAAGTTTTTCAAAAGACTCATGATGATGCCACTAGGCTAATGCTTAAAATTCATACTGAAGGTATGGGTGTGTGTGGTATGTTTCCTTTGGAGATTGCTGAAATGAAAATGAACCAAGTTACAAATCTTGCAAAAGAAGACCAACACCCCTTGCAATGTATTATAGAAAAGATATAGTTAAATTATGATTGCTCAAGAATTAGAAGTTAGTCTACATATGGCCTTCATGGACGCAAGACAAAAGCGTCATGAGTTGATAACGGTTGAACATTTATTGCTTGCTATGCTTGATAATCCCTCTGCGTCTGAGGTTCTCAAGGCGTGTGGTGCAAGCTTAGATAAATTAAGAACTGATATTACTGATCATATTGAGGAACACACTCCAATCGTTAGTGGTGAAGATGAGGTTGATACTCAACCAACCTTAGGTTTTCAGAGAGTAATTCAAAGAGCCATGCTCCATGTTCAATCTTCCGGAAAAAAAGAAGTTACAGGTGCAAACGTCCTTGTTGCGATCTTTGGAGAAAAAGACTCGCATGCTGTATATTTTCTTCATCAAGAGGGTGTAGCAAGGCTTGATGTTGTTAATTACATTGCTCATGGAATTTCAAAAATCACAGAAAATGATAATAAAGACGCTCCAGTTGAGGAAAATGAGGCTGATTCAAAAACAAATAAAAATCTTGAAACTTATACCATCAATTTGAATAAACTGGTTTCAGAAGGCAAAATTGATCCTTTAATTGGTCGTGATTTAGAAGTTGAAAGGGTTGTTCAAATTCTTTGTCGTCGAAGAAAAAATAATCCATTGTTAGTGGGAGAGGCTGGGGTTGGAAAAACTGCTATTGCTGAAGGATTAGCAAAAAAAATTGTCGACAATGAAATACCAGATGTACTCAAGAATACCATCATTTATTCTCTAGATTTAGGCTCATTAATTGCTGGCACTAAATATAGAGGTGATTTCGAACAACGATTAAAGAATGTACTCAAGCAATTAAGTGAAAAAAAAGATGCTATTCTTTTTATCGATGAAATTCACACGATTATAGGGGCTGGATCTGCCAGTGGCGGCACACTTGATGCATCAAATCTTCTCAAACCTGCTTTAGCTAATGGCACAATGAAATGTATTGGGGCAACCACTTATCAAGAATTTAGAACAATCTTTGAAAAAGATCATGCGTTAACCCGTAGATTTCAAAAAATTGATGTTGAAGAGCCGAGTATTCAAACAACAATATCGATTCTTAAAGGGCTTAAAGCTCATTTTGAAAAACATCATAATGTTAAATTTTCATCCAATGCATTAGTTAGCGCAGTTGAATTATCAGCAAAATTCATCAATGATAAAAAACTACCTGACAAGGCGATTGACGTGATAGATGAGGCGGGGGCTGCACAAAAAATATTACCAAAAAATAAACAAAAAAAACTAATTGGTACAAAAGAAATCGAAGAGGTTATCTCTAAAATTGCAAGAATTCCATCTAATAATATTAATAAAGATGACAGAAATGCTTTAAAAACCCTGGAACGAGATTTAAAGGCTATTGTTTTCGGACAAGACAAAGCAATCGAAAGTCTAACATCTGCAGTTAAAATGGCTCGAAGTGGTCTAGGGACTGATAATAAACCCATTGGTAGCTTTTTATTCAGTGGTCCAACAGGTGTTGGAAAAACTGAGGTAGCTAGACAGCTTGCTTATGTACTTGGTATTGAATTAATTAGAATTGATATGAGTGAATACATGGAAAGGCACTCAGTCTCCAAATTAATAGGTGCGCCCCCGGGGTATGTAGGCTTTGACCAAGGAGGCATGTTAACTGAAAGTATTAATAAAAATCCTCATGCTGTTCTTTTATTAGATGAAATTGAAAAAGCACATCCTGACGTATTCAATATATTGCTTCAAGTAATGGATAATGGGAATCTTACGGATAGCAATGGCAGAAAAACGGACTTTAGGAATGTAACTATCATTATGACAACGAATGCTGGAGCTGAAACACTTTCAAAAACAATATTTGGATTTACTGACCACAGAGAAATTGGCGATGAGCAAATTGAAATTAAAAAATTATTTTCACCTGAATTTAGAAATAGATTAGATGCAATAGTCTCCTTTGCACCCCTAGATAATCAAATTATTTTAAAAGTTGTAGAGAAGTTTTTAATCCAATTAGAAAATCAACTGCACGACAAAAAAGTGGATGCCACTTTTACTCCAAAACTGAAAGAATTTCTTGGTAAAAAAGGATTTGACCCACAAATGGGTGCTAGACCTATGGCAAGGCTAATCCAGGATACAATTAGAAAAGCATTAGCAGATGAGTTACTATTTGGAAAATTAGTCAATGGTGGTGAAGTAGAAATCGATATTGATGATAATGAGAAAATAGTTCTAAACTATAAAAGCATGGAAAAGCTCACTGCTTAGTAAGGTTTTAACATTGCCCGCTTAAATAAATCAGAATAAATCAAGCTATTAAGCCATCTTTCAACACTCTTCAACTCTAATCTAAAAAATCTTTGCTTATTAACATTGACCAACTGTCTTACAAAAGGAAAAACAGCAATGTCTACAAAGGTAAGATGATCATTTACTAAAAAATTCTTTTTTGATAGCTTAAATTCTAAATAATCAAGAAAAATAGTGGTTTTTTTAAATAGCTGATCTATATTTTTTTCTGGGTATTGGATTGAATATTTATATGCATCCAAGGCTTTTTTAAAGTTTGTATCATTTTCCTTGATAATTTCTGTTGCCGTATGTTTTTCCTGGGGGCTTTGCGTGTTAATTTTTAGAGTAGGTTTCTGATTAAGAACCCATTCAATAATATCTAAACTCTCATCAATTATTTGCTCATCAACAATCAAAACTGGAACAGTTCCTTTAGGGCTAAAATTAATCATTTCTGGAGGCTTACATTTGAGTGATATCTCAATTAGTTCGAAATCTATATTTGCATAAATTAATACCATTCTTGCTCTCATCGCATAAGGGCAGCGCCTATATGAGAACATAAAAGGGAGGGATTTATTTCTCTTGCTGAATGCCTCGATGTATTTCATTTATCAAACGAAAACCTTTATAAATTAACCCTGTATATATCTGAATTAAATCAGCTCCATTATCAAATTTCTCTTTTGCATCCTTATAACTTGATATACCTCCAACACCAATAATTCTTACCTTACCTTGAAGTTTTTTTGAAATGTAGTTAAGCACCGAAGTGGATTTATTTTTTAAAGGTTGCCCAGAAAGACCTCCGGCTTCTTGGTAATACCTTGATGACAGAATATTTTGTCTATCAATTGTTGTATTCGTTGCAATAATTCCATCGACATTATTCTCAATCAAAATTTTACAAATGATATCAAGATTAACAGGATCAAGATCGGGTGAAATCTTAACTAGAAAAGGAGTATATTTTTGATGAAGTTTCTTTAATTTATTTTGCTCGGCTTTAAGATGTCTAATAAGCAAATTTAAATACTCTTCCGACTGCAAATCTCTTAAATTTTTTGTATTAGGTGATGATATGTTAACGCTAATATAATCTGCTAATTTATATGCTTTCCTAAAACATATTAAATAGTCATCAAATGCTTTATTAAGATCTGTATCATAATTTTTACCAATATTGATTCCCAAAATTGCTGAATAATTTGATTTTTTTACATTTTCTATAACTCTATCAATACCTTCATTATTAAATCCAAATCTATTGATTAAAGCATCTTGCTCCACAACTCTAAATAATCTGGGTTTTGCATTACCCTTTTGCGGTCTTGGTGTAACTGTTCCTATTTCAATAAAACCAAAACCAAACTTATCTAAAATTTCAATATATTCACCATTTTTATCTAATCCTGCAGCCACTCCGATACTATTTTTGAAATTTAAACCAAAGACTTGCTTTGGATCATCTTTAGGGGTACTTAAAAAATTTAATAGGCCAATAAAGTTAATAAGCTTAAGCATACCAAAGGCAAAATGATGGGCAATTTCAGGATCAAAAAGAAATAATATTCTTCGAAAAAAATAATACATAACTAAATTGTAGCCTAACAACCTAATATTATGAGCAATAAAAAAAATTTACGACTATATACTTACCCAAGGAATTCCTAAATCAGGATCAATAATATTTATCTTATCCTCAAATACTTTTTCCCATAAATCTTTTACTAACTCAGGTGAATTATTTTCTTTACTAAGATGCGCAGCACCAAGCCATTTTAAATTATCTAAATTTAATTTTTTTAGAATTTGTAATGAATTCTGGTTGCTCAAATGGCCATAATTACTTCGAATTCTATCTTTTAAATTTTTTGGATACCTTGATTGATGTATCAAATTATCATCGTGATTACTTTCTAAAATTAAAGCATTGATCTTCTGAATTGAATTTATTAATTCCTTATTTCCGAAACCAAGATCAGTAATAATTGCTAATGTTTTTTTCTCTGACTCAAACTTAAATTGAACAGGCTCTCTTGCATCATGTGGTACTGGAATTACATAAATTATAAATTCATTTAACTCAAGATTATCAAGAGGTGAAATAATATTTATTTTTAGGTTATATGAATTTTTAATTTTTTTTTGGCACATTTTTAATGTGCCATAAGTTAAATAAATTGGTTTATCATGTTTCTCAGCGAAAGCAAAAACTCCCTTACTATGGTCATCATGCTCGTGGGTTAAAAAAATCGCTGTAATTTCTGATGGTTTCATTTCTCTTTTAGACATTCTCTTTTCCAGTTCAGTTACCGAGAAACCACAATCAACAAGAATGTTAGTTTTATTTTTTGAAACCAAATAACTATTTCCTGAGCTACCACTTCCTAGCGAACAAAACTTCATTATTTAAGATAGGAATTAATTAAGTCTAAAATTTTTCTTGCCTCTGATGAATTATTTTTTCTGCCATCTGGTAGATCAATATAAACAACAGACGATTTTTCATCATTAGGCTTGATTCTTATACGGAATCTTTTTTCATTGTCTGGCAGGAGAGCGTCTTCTTCTTCTCCCCAAGATGGCAAAATTTTTGTTACCCAAGTTTCCTCCTCTTCGTCTTTCAACTGATCCTTGCTAAATTCCTCAGGCACATAATCTTCATCAATAGGTTTAATTTCTGGTGCCTGTATTCCCGTATATTTAGGCTCATCAGTATTTACTTCCTCCTCTTCCTCAATGGCCTTTTCATTCTTTGTTATATTTCTTTTATTATTTTTCTTATCATCATCCCAGAAGATTAAACTATCAATTAAACCCTCATCTTCCTCCTCTATTTCTTTAGGTAAATCTATTTCGCTGAACCTCACATAATATATTCCCGCGCTCCTATTTTTATCCTCTGTAACAAAGCCAATCAAATCCAAGGCTAATCCAAGTCTTCTCCATGCACGTTCGTAGGTATCGTACATTTTGATGTGGACTCCATCTTTATTATTAATAATTTCTGATTTGATGATTTCTACTGGATTTTTAACTTTTGCCTTAGCATTAAAATCAGTGGATCCAAGCTTGATCATTAACCTTGTAAGTAATTCAGAATCAATTTCATAATCATCAAGCTCTCTTTGTTCAGAGACTTCTAATTTTTGACCTCCAGAATTTTTATCATCTTTATATTCCTCTATACGATAAACAGTACTGGGGTTATATCCCTCTCTTTCTTTTAAAATTCGAGAATGTTGGTCGGCTGCAGCTTCAGCTGATCTTTGCGAAATATAAATTTCTGTATTATTTGAATCTCCAATTTCAACCCTAGTTCTAAACTTTCTTTTGTCTGAAAAGCCTGAAAGACTATCAAGCCATTTATCAAAATTGGATAATGCACTTCTATTCTGATCTAACTTAATATCATCAGTATCCATCCATTCTGTCTCAATTATTCCAGTTCTTTTGTTGGCTATAAGAATTCTAAAACCTAAATCTTCCCAAAACTCTTTAATATATGGCCAAACTAAATCAGGCTCTTTCTCCACAACCAACCATCTTAAATTTCCAGACTTAACAATATTCATCCCGTCCGGATTATCAATAATTTTTTTTGAATTATTATCTTCTCCTTGTGACAGTTGTTTTTCTCTGTCCAGATAATCTCTATATGATTTTGTCTCCCCTGGAACGTTATAACCACTTTCAGATTCTAATTCTGATAGATCTGGAGGGACCTCTAATCTTTTTGATTTTGATGAATTTACATAATCTGGTGCTGTAATATCATCAAAAAAATCTTCAGTTGTCGAACATCCCGCAAGAGTGATAAAAAAAATTGATAATAATATTTTTTTAAAGTACATCACTTAAACAATTAATTATTTTTTGATGATATTTTGAATCAAGTTCAACTAATGGAAGGCGAATGTAGGATTTGATTAAATTCATATGAAATAATGTCCATTTAACTGGAATTGGATTAGGCTCAACAAACATTAAATTATGTAATTCAATTAATTGGTCATTCATAGATTTAGCTTCCTCAATATTGCCAGTAAAAATTTTATGGCAGATATTATGCATCATATTAGGAACTACATTTGCCGTCACAGAAATTACTCCATGCCCACCCTGTTCTAAAAAATTAAGGAAAGTTTTATCGTCACCGCTAATGAGCGAAAAATCATTATTCACTTCTCTCTTCAATGAATTTATTCTTTTGATATCACCAGTTGCATCTTTTATACCAACAATATTTTCTAACTTGCTGAGTCTAATAACTGTATCATTATGCAAATCGCAGCCAGTTCTACATGGAACATTGTATAAAATCTGGGGTATTGAAACACCGTCATTAATTGCTTTAAAGTGTTGATATAAACCTTCCTGATTAGGTCTATTATAATATGGTGTAACTAGTAAACACGCATCCGCACCAAGCTCCTTCGCTTTGGCAGTCAAATAGATAGCTTCTTTTGTTGAATTGGCACCAGTACCAGCAATAACAGGAATTCGCCCATTAATATACTTTACACCCTCTTCGATAAGCTTAATGTGCTCATCAAAATCAATAGTTGGGGCCTCCCCTGTGGTGCCAACTATAACAACACCGTCAGATTGATTGTGGACATGAAAATCCAATAGCTTTTGATAACTCTCAAAATCAACAGAGCCATCTTCGTGCATTGGAGTTACTAGAGCAACGATACTTCCATGAAACATTTTAAGATTAAAAGCCTATAATTAAGAAATAAAATATAAAAAAAAATTATATAAACATAATATAATATTACTTTTTAATATATATAATTTTTGTTATATTATGCATCATTTTCAGCTGATATTAAAGCTTGCATATTACATAATTAAACTATAATTACATTAATGTTAAACAATTATTTTCTCATCATTATTAGCACTGTTCTTGTAAATAATATAGTCTTAACAAAAATTCTCGGCCTATGTCCCTTTATGGGTGTTTCAAAAAAATTAGAAACATCAGTAAGCATGTCAGCTGCAACTGCATTTGTACTTACAATTGGCTCTATGACAAGTTGGGCAATTAATCATTATTTGCTTGAACCAAATAATCTAATTTATCTCCGAACAATTACATTTATTGTAGTAATTGCAGCGGTTGTTCAGTTTACCGAAATGTTAATGGAAAAACATTTTCCATTTTTATATAAAATGCTCGGGATTTTCTTACCTTTAATTACCACAAATTGCGCTGTTCTCGGAATTCCTCTTCTAAATGCACAGGCAAGTCATACATTAATTGAATCAGCGTTCTTTGGTTTTGGTGGAGCCCTAGGCTTTTCTTTAGTATTAATTCTTTTTGCATCAACTAGGGAAAGGTTAGAAGGAGCTGATATTCCAAAACCCTTTAAGGGTTCAGCAATTGCCATGACAACTGCAGCAATTATGAGTTTAGCCTTTATGGGATTTGTGGGGTTAGATCGATAATGATAATTACAATCGGCGTTATTATTTTTTTATCGCTCGTTATTGGTATTGCCTTGGGAATTTCAGCTATTAAATTTAAAGTAGATGGCGATCCAATTATTGAAAAAATTGATTCAATTCTTCCTCAGACTCAATGCGGTCAATGTGGCTACCCTGGTTGCAAACCCTATGCTACGGCAATTGCTAATGGTGAGGCTGATATTAATCAATGTCCTCCTGGTGGTGACGATGGAATTCATAAGTTGGCCGACTTGTTAGGTGTGGATTATAAGCCGCTTAATGAAGAACATGGGGTGCCTAAACCTAAATCAATCGCTATTATCGATGAAAAAACTTGTATTGGTTGTACCCTCTGTATTCAAGCTTGTCCGGTGGATGCCATTTTAGGGTCTGCTAAACATATGCACACCATTATTGAAAAAGAATGTACAGGTTGTGAGTTATGTCTTCCTCCTTGCCCAGTAGATTGTATTGAGATGGTTCCAATCAAAGAAACAACAGAGAACTGGAAATGGAAATATCCCGTTCATAAATTAAAAGTTGATGAAAGGGCTTCGCCTTGAAACTTTTTGAAAATATTTTTAAGTTTAATGGTGGTATTCAGGCAGAAACTCATAAAGCGATTTCTACAGCTGAAACAATTAAAAAATTTGGTATTCCAAAAAAAATAATACTACCTCTCAGGCAGCACATAGGCAGGCTTCCAAAAATAAATGTCAATATTGGTGATTATGTTCTAAAAGGTCAGCTAATAGCTAATGCTGATGGAAATGTCTCCGCTGCAATTCATTCACCAACCTCTGGATATATAGAATCTATTGAAAAATTACTTATTCCCCACCCCTCCGGTTTGCCTGATTTTTGTGTTGTCATCAAAACAGATGGTAAAGATAGATGGATTGATAAAAAACCCATTCAATGGAAAACAATAGGTTATCAAAAAACAGTTGAATTACTGATTTCATCAGGAATTGTTGGGCTTGGAGGAGCGACATTTCCAAGTCACCTTAAATTAACAAAAAAAGATCATGGCGCTAAATTAACAACATTAATTATCAATGCTGCAGAGTGCGAGCCTTATATCACTTGCGATGATATGTTGATGCGTGAAAGAATCGATGAGCTCATCAAAGGTATAAATTTGCTACATGATTTTCTCGAATTTGAAGAAAGTATTATCTCAATTGAGGATAATAAAATTGAGGCTATAGAAAAAATAAAAAATGCGATTAAAAATGAAAAAAATATCAGTTTAAAAATAGTCCCAACCATCTATCCTAGCGGTGATGCAAAAAGGTTAATTTACCTTACCAAGGGCATTAAGATTCCCAAAAATACGAGGTCAAGTGAATTAGGTATTCAAATGTTTAATGTAGCAACCATTGTGGCGATCTATCGTTTCCTCGAATTTGGCGAGCCTTCGCTTTCTAGGATTATTACGATCACAGGAAATATCAAAAAACCAAGAAATTACGAAGTTCTATTTGGTACACCATTAGAAGAAATAATTATTGACGCTGGCGGTCAAAAAATAAACAATCAGACCTATATCATGGGTGGCCCCATGATGGGCTTCGCCCTCCCGTCAATTCAAGTTCCAGTCACCAAAGCTATGAATTGCATTATCAGTGCTGAACCTAAAATGCTTAAAAATGATTCTCCTGTACTTCCATGTATCAGGTGCGCACGATGTGCCGATGCATGCCCTGTTGAGTTACAACCGCAAGAACTTTATTGGTTTAGTAAGTCCAAACAGCTTGATAAAGTTGAAGAATATAATCTCTTTGATTGCATTGAGTGTGGATGTTGTTCCTATGTTTGCCCAAGCAATATTCCCTTAGTGCAATATTATCGTTTTGCAAAAAGTGAAATCATCGAAGAAAGACAGCATCAGGAAGAAGCTAATATCGCCCGAGAAAGAAATGAGTTTAGGTTGGCCAGACTAGAGCGTGAAAAAATTGAGAGGGCTGAGAGAAACGCGCAAAGGCGAGCTCAAACTTCATCAGACGAAAAATCTAAATTGGTTGAAGAAAAAAGAAAAGCGATTCAAGAAGCTATGCAACGAATCAATAAAGAAGGTGGAGAGAGTCTATGATTAGTAATCAATCCCCTTTTGTCCAAGATACAGCATCCGTATCCTATATCATGTTTTTAGTTTTGGTAGCTCTAATACCAGGAATACTGGTCCATTGTTTTTTATTTGGATATGGCATTTTATTTAATATCATAACCGCAACCATCACAGTCCTCATAGCAGAATATTTAATTTTAAAAGCCAGAAACTACCCCGTTAAGCCTTTTCTCACAGATTATAGTGCCATCGTCACTGCATGGCTTCTAGCAGTATCCATTCCATCGATTGCACCTTGGTGGATCATCGTTATAGGTTCGCTTTTTTCTATTATCTTTGCAAAACATTTTTATGGTGGTCTTGGTTCGAATTTGTTTAACCCTGCTATGGTTGGCTACGCCATTTTATTGATAAGTTTTCCAGCCATCATGACCAAATGGCCATCAGCCTATGCATCCATCAGTTTTGGCGAACAGCTTAAACTATTTTTCTTTGGTATGAGCAACTATGATGCAATCGCTTCAGCAACCCCGCTTGATTATCTCAAAACTGAACTACTATTAAATAAAAATATTGATCAAATTTTAGCTGAGCCCATCATTAAAGCTAACCCCTTAATTTGGGTGGGTGTTGCCTACCTATTAGGTGGTTTATTTTTGATTTATAAAAAAATTATTACCTGGCATCTTCCGCTAACTTACCTTTTAACCCTATTTTTAATTGCATCTTTATTTAGTTTAGCCAATCCAAATAACTTTGCACCCTTCTATTATCATCTCCTCAATGGTGGTACTTTTTTAGCGGCATTCTTTATTATCACGGATCCAGTAAGCGGGCCAACTACACCGAAAGGAAAAATATTTTTTGCGTTCATGGTTGCAATGCTCGTTTATTTAATTCGTATTTTTGGTGGCTATCCAGAGGGTATCGCTTTTGCTGTGATCTTTATGAATATATGTGTGCCTTTAATAGATAAATTGAGCCAGCCAAAGGTGTTTGGTCATGACTAACTTTTTTCATAATCAAAAAATTATCTTTCAAACAATTTTAGTGATGCTGATTTTTGGATTGGTCTTTGCATTAATCCTGGGGCTTTTCTATGAAAAAACCAACCCAGTGATTCTAAAAAGTGAGGCGGAAGCAAAAAAAAGGATGTTATTAAGTTTAATTGAGAGTGTTGAACATGATAATGATGTCGAGCAGGACTTTTTTGAAATTAAACCTAATTCACTTCTAGGTAATAAAAAACCAAGCAAAGCTTTTCGAGTCAAAAATGGAGATAAGCTTAATGCAATCATTTTAGAAACTAGAGCGCCTGATGGATACTCCGGAGATATTTTTTTATTGGTGGCAATCAATAAACAAAGTGAAATTATAACGACGAGAGTCATAAAACATCAAGAAACTCCAGGCTTAGGCGATTATATCGATATTGAAAAAAATCCATGGATTGATATCTTTAAAGAAACGTCATTAAAAAAGCCTGTTGAAAGATTATGGGCGGTCAAAAAAGATAATGGCGATTTTGATTATATCTCTGGGGCCACCATTACTCCCAGAGCAGTGATAAAAGCGCTAAAAAATACACTTTTGTTTTTTGAATCGAATAAACATAAACTAGGATTTAAGGATGTTTAAAAAAGCAGTCATCGATGGTTTGTGGAAACAAAACCCTGGGGTCATTCAATTACTAGGGTTATGTCCTACCTTAGCGGTCACAACCACTGTTGTGAATGGTTTAAGTTTAGGTCTTGCAACTGTGATTGTGATGATTGTTGCCAATGCATCCATATCCCCCATCAGGCGATTTATTCCTGATGAAATCAGGGTACCTATTTTTATTTTAGTCATTGCAGCCTCGGTCACTATCATCGACCTTGCAATTCATGCCTATGCAGAACCGCTTTACAAAGCCCTAGGTATCTTTATCCCGCTCATTGTCACTAACTGTATTGTTTTAGCGCGTGTGGAATCTTTTGCATCAAAGAATCCTATCTTGCCATCCTTTTATGACGGTTTATTTATGGGGCTTGGATTATGTTTTGTCCTAATTTTACTCGGTGGCATGAGAGAGCTGTTAGGTAAAGGCACCCTTTT
>Ga0255766_10001996_pt1 | contig 18449 bp, 18 predicted proteins | sample 071ome_23_FD_179966 | JGI IMG/M metagenome (GOLD analysis project Ga0255766, IMG submission 179966) | Coastal salt marsh microbial communities from the Groves Creek Marsh, Skidaway Island, Georgia - 071403BT metaG (version 2) | ecosystem: Environmental > Aquatic > Marine > Intertidal zone >... | reverse complement strand
TTAAAAAAAAACTAATCTTTTTAAATACTTAAGTTATAATCCCTAACTATCTGATTATTATGATAGTTTTTTATTAAAATTAAAAATTATTATTAACTTATAACTTTGATTAAAAACAAAATTCTTCGCTCATATAGTTTTATATTTTTTGTACTCATTTTTAGTATAAGTATAGCCTTTGCCGAAGAATTATCCGATGATGACGTCGTAATTGAGGCAGATTCTTTAGAAAATATGATTGACAGAAAGTTAAAGGCTTCTGGCAATGCGACTTTAATTAAATCTGACCAAAGAGTCAAAGCTGATTTAATAGAATATGATCAGATTTCGGAAGAGCTTTATGCAAGAGGAAACGTAATTTTAGACACAAGTTCTTCCCATATAGAGGGAGCAGAACTTGAATATTCACTGAGCTCTCAAACAGGAACTATACCGAATGCTAGTTTTTCTACTAAGCTCGATAATCAAGACTCTATCTTTAATAATACTCTCCGTGGTACAGCTTCTTTGATATTTATCGAAGGTGATAATAAAAAATCTGGTGAAAATTTTAAAGTAACCACTTGTGAAGCTGGGCAAGATGATTGGTACATTAAGGCATCAGAAGCAGAAATTAATCAGAAGTCACAAAGATTAATTGCAAAAGATGTTCAATTGGAATTCTTTGGTTTTCCCGTGCTATATTCGCCTTACGCAAATTTTTCATTTAATGACCAACGTAAATCAGGATTTTTAGTTCCATCAATTGGATCTACCTCAAAAAGTGGTTTTGAGGTTTCCATTCCTTACTATTTTAATTTATCGCCTAACTCAGATGCTACTTTAACTCCAAGGCATCTAAGCAAAAGAGGTATTCAATTAGCTGGAGAATATAGATATCTTGAAAAAAACTACTTTGGCTCAGCAAGTGCAGAATATATGCCTAGAGATGATGCTAATTCTGATCGTGATAATAGATATTTTTATAAATTTGGACATGCACAAAACTTTGGAAACGGCTTCTCTGCAGCAATAAAATATGAAGACGTTTCTGATGATAATTATTTTACTGATTTATCATCTCTTGTAACACAAACAAGTACAGTTAGCCTTCCTCAAGAGGCAAAAATATCATTTAATTCAGATAATTTAAACGCAGTTCTATTGGCCCAACAATTTGAAAATTTATCAACTGCTTCTCCCTACGAAAGGCTTCCAAGCTTCCAAGTAAATTATAAAAATACTTTCGAAGATATTTATGGAAATAATTATCTCGAAACAAATGCTAAATTTGAAATTACAGAATTTGATAGAAATAATGATTATGTGGGCTCACAAAATGCTAAAGGCACAAGACTTACATCGAGACCAGAAATTGCGGTCCCTTTTGAGGCAAGCTATGGTTACATAAAACCAAAATTTATTGCTGATATCAAGCACTATGATCTAGAAAATAATACTGAAAATTCGAAAGATCTTTTTATCCCAACATTTTCTTTAGATAGCGCACTATATTTAGATCGATCTTTTAATCTTGGAGAGGAAAGTTATTCTCAAACTCTAGAACCAAGGATTTTCTATTCTTATACAAACTATGAAGACCAATCAATGCTTCCCATGTTTGATACTGCTCTTATTGATTTAAATAAAAATTCAATATTTACTGAAAACCAATTTATAGGTGGGGATAGAGTAATGGATTCTCACCAAGTCACCTTTGGTGGTTCAACAAGAATAATTAATGAAAAGGGTTTGGAAAAACTATATGTAACTGTTGCTCAAAGATTTTATATAGATGACAGAAAAGTACTCAAAGAAACTCAATTTTCCAACACAGATTACCAAAGTGATAGTTCAGATTTTTTTATTGGGGTTGGTTCATCAATTACCAGAAATTTAAAACTTAGCTCAGAGCTTCAATATAATGTTGATGAGGATCAAGCAAACCGGTTTGCTCTTCGCACAACATATAAACCAGCCATTGGTAAATTTTTTGATGCTAGCTATCGTTTTATTAGGGATCCAAATTCAACAAATGACATAGATCAACTTAACATTGCTGGTCAATGGCCATTAGGCGCTGGATGGTCAACTGTCGGCAGATACCAATATGATCTAGAAGATCATGGGACAATTGAATCATTAGCCGGGCTTGGCTATGATGCCGGGTGTTGGACGTCAAGTATATTAGTGCATAGTTTTGCATTACCTAATAGCGACAAAATGAACAATACAATATTTTTTATGCTTGAAATAGGAAGTCTAGGAGCTTTGGAAACTGGTGGCCAAGGTGCGTTACAAGAAGCACTTCAAAGAAATGTTCCAGGATCCTATCTTTCTGGGGATCTTCCTGATGATTATAGAAAAAGTTATTTAAAGTAACATGATACTAAAAAAAGAACTCTTAATTTTTGTATGCTCCTTTCTTACATTAATTTCCATAATTCAGTTAGTTTTTGCAAATGATTACGAGTTATTAGACAAAATAATTGCAACAGTTGAAAAAGATGTTGTAACAGCCCAAGAAGTAAAAAAAGAATTTAATCGAAGATATCCTAATAAAAATCAATTATCAAAAAATGAATTAATAAAAATTGAAAAAGAAGTTCTTGACTCGCTAATTAAAAAAAAATTAGTCCTACAATATGCGGAACTCATCAATCTTAACCCCTCTGAACAAGAAATTGATATGGTTATAAAAAATATAATTCAAAACAATCAGATTACCTATGAAGATTTAGAAAAAGAGCTATTAAGAGATGGTTCAAATATTCTTGAATTTAAGGAACAATTACGATTTCAAATAACACTACAAAAGATAAAAGATCGTGAAATAATGCCTTATGTAAATATTTCACAGTATGAAATTGATGCCGAACTTGAGAAACAAAATAATAATAATAATCAAAATAACCAATATAAACTTTCACATATTCTCATTAAACAAAATAACCCAAACAAGGAAATAATAATTAAAGAAATTCTTACTCTTGAAAATAGTAAAAATTTTTCTGAATTAGCAAAAAAATATTCTCAGGGCCCCAATGCCGAAAAATTTGGTGATCTTGGATGGAATAAACTTGAGGATTTACCTGAAATATTTATAGATTTTGTTTCAAAAGCAGAGGATGGGCAAATATCAAATCCCATAGAATCTTCGAATGGATATCATATAATTCGACTGGATTCATCCAAAAAAATAAATTCAAATAAACAAATTTTTATCAAACAGTATAAGTTTCAACAAGTTCTTTTAAAAAAAAATTATATAAACTCTGATACAGAACTTGAAAAAAAGCTTGAAAATATAAAAAATCTAATTATTGATGGTCTCAATTTTTCTAAGGCTGTTAGTTTATACTCTGAGGATCAAAGCCAACCAAATGCCGATAATCTATCTTGGGTAGATTTTGATAATCTTTTACCTGAATTTAGAAATGAGCTTAGTAATTATCCTGAAAAAAAAATTATTGGGCCATTCAAAACTGAAATTGGTTTACATCTAATTAAAGTATATGATTTTAGGGAATTTGACATAACTAATGAATCTAACAAGCAAAAAGTGAAAATTGAATTAGCAAGAAAAAAAACTGAGATTAGATTCGATGACTGGCTTGATTCTTTAATAAAAAATTCAAGTATTACTTATATAGAAAACTAATAAATGAAAAAAATTCTTATAACAGCAGGGGACCCTTCTGGTATTGGTTCAGATTTGTGTGTCAATTTAGCTTATAAGAGTTTTCCTGCAGAAATTACTGTAATTGGTAGTTCGGAAGTTATTTCAGAAAGAGCAAGAATTTTAAAAAAAAAAATATCATTTAATAAGAAAATTTCAAAGCATAGTGGATCAGGAGTCATCAATTTAATAGATATTGATTTTTCTAATAAAGTTTCTCCAGGTATTCCCAATAAAAAAAATTCAAAAAAACAATTAGAAGTCCTTGATATAGCCATTAATTTTATGCTACAAAAAAAATTTGATGCTCTTGTAACTCTTCCCATTAATAAAAATATATTATCCACAAAAAAAGAAAAATTTATTGGTCATACAGAATATATTGCCAAGAAATGCAAGACTAAAAACGAAGTTATGATGCTAACAGCAGGTAAGTTAAGGGTTGCGTTATTAACTACTCATCATTCAATAAAAGAGATTCCATCATTAATAACGAAATCAAAAATACGGAAAACAATAGAAGTTATTTATAGCGATCTAAAAACAAAATTTAAAATGAAAGATCCTAGGATTTTGGTTACTGGATTTAATCCTCATGCTGGTGAAAATGGGGAGTTTGGTGATGAAGAAAAAAAAGTAATATTGCCAGTTATTAATGAATTTAAAAGTAAAAAAATCTCTATTAATGGGCCAGTGGCAGCAGATACTGCGTTTGTGAATAAAAATATAGAAAAATATGATGTATTTTTGGCAATGTATCATGATCAGGGGCTTGCTCCATTCAAAGCTCTTTCATTTGGAAAAGGAGTAAATATCACCCTAGGCCTGCCATTTGTAAGGACCTCTGTAGACCATGGAACGGCTTACGATATTGTAGGAACAAAAAAAATTGATTCTTCCAGCTTTTTTGAAGCTATAAAATTGGCAATAAAATTATCGTAATGGTCAAAGCAAAAAAAAAATTTGGTCAAAACTTTTTAATTGATCTATCTGTTGTTAATAATATTATTAAATCAATTGCCCCCAAACCTAAAGATAAAATTCTTGAGATAGGTCCAGGGATGGGGGCGCTCACCTTTGAAATCCTAAAATTTACAGATTCAATTGATGTTATTGAAATAGATGAGGATATGATTAATTTTCTTGGAAAACGTAATCAAGATAAGAAAATTAAATTAATTAAAAAAAACGTTTTAGATATTCAAGACATTTTTTTTTCTGAATATACAAAAATTGTTGGTAATCTTCCCTATTATATCTCTTCAGAAATTCTAATTAAGATAACCAAAAACCCTAATGAAAAAACAAGTTACTACTTTATGTTACAAAAAGAAGTAGCAGATAGAATTTCAAGCCCTGAAGGTAATTCTAATTTTGGAAGAATATCAGCATTTCTTCAATATTTTTTTAAAATTGATCTTTTATTTGACGTTGGCCCAGAGTCATTCGACCCAGCTCCAAAAATAAGGTCAAGCATTGTAAAATTAAAGCCGCTTAAGAGAAGTAATTTAAAAGTTTTCAGTCATGACGCATATGAGTTACTTTTGCGCCAATCATTTAAACAAAAAAGAAAAAAAATAAAGAATAATCTTAAAAATATCCTCACATTAGATGATTTTAGTAGTTGCAATATTAACCCTGAATTAAGGCCTGAGTGCCTTTCAGTTGAAGATTATATTAGTATTGAAAATTATATTTTTCAAAAAAAAATACCTCTAAACTGATATAATTTTATTCTTTGGAAAGCAATACAATGAAAATAATTTTATTAGGTGCTCCTGGTGCAGGAAAAGGTACCCAGTCAAATTTCTTAAAAGCAAAATTCAAAATTCCACAAATTTCTACTGGTGATATGCTCCGTGAAGCTGTATCTAATAATTCTGATTTGGGTCAAAAAGCAAAAGAATTTATGGATAGTGGGAAGCTTGTACCTGATCAGCTCATTATTGATTTAGTCAAAGAAAGAATATTAAAAGATGATTGTAAAAATGGTTTTTTATTCGATGGTTTTCCCCGAACAATTCCTCAGGCTGAGGCATTAATAGCGGCAGGAATTAATATCGAACTAGTTATTGAAATTCATGTTTCTGACAAAGTTATTATTGAAAGATTGGGTGGTAGAAGAGTTCATCCTGCATCTGGAAGAATTTATCATGTTAAATATAGCCCACCAAAAACTGAGGGTATAGACGATGTCACAGGAGAGCCTTTAATAATTAGAGATGATGATTGTAGAGAAACCATTGTTAAAAGACTTGATACCTACCATCAACAGACTGAACCACTTATTAATTTCTATAAGAATTCATCATTACAGAATAAACCTCATTTTATTGAGGTTGATGGAGAGAAAAAACCTGAAGAAATTAATCATGCCCTAGAAAATTTATTGAATAAATAATGAATCAAGACTACCCATTCAAAGAGTTGGAAATAAAAGCCCAACAAAGTTGGGATGAAAACCATACTTTTAAAGCCCCTGATAATGATTCGAAGACGAAATTTTATGTTTTATCGATGTTCCCCTATCCCAGTGGAAAGCTCCATATGGGTCATGTCCGTAACTACACAATTGGTGATGTAATTGCAAGATTTAAAAAGTTGAATGGCTACAACGTGATGCAGCCAATGGGTTGGGATGCATTTGGTTTGCCAGCAGAAAATGCAGCTATTCAAAATAATACTGCCCCTGATACCTGGACTTATCAAAATATTGATCATATGCGAGCTCAATTAAAACAATTAGGTTTAGGAATTGACTGGAATAGAGAAATAGCGACATGCGATTCTTCTTATTACAAATGGGAACAATGGTTTTTTATACAACTTTTTAATAAAGGTTTAATTTATAAAAAAACAGCAAGTGTGAACTGGGACCCTATCGATCAAACTGTCCTTGCTAATGAACAAGTAATTGATGGGAAGGGCTGGAGATCTGGGGCTCCCGTTGAAAAGAAGGATATTCCTCAATACTTCATGAAAATTACAGACTATGCGGATGAACTACTTGATGGAATTGAGTCATTAGATATGTGGCCAGAACAAGTTAAGCTCATGCAAAAAAATTGGATTGGTAAAAGCCATGGGTGTGAAATTGATTTTCAATTAAATTCAAACAATAAAATAAAAGTTTTTACTACAAGGCCAGATACCCTTATGGGAGCTACCTATCTTGCAATTGCTCCAGAGCACGATATTAGCAAAGAGCTCGCAAAAAATAATAATGAAATAAATTCATTTATTAAAAGTTGTAATCAATCTGGGGTCTCTGAAGAAGAATTTGCAAAAGCTGAAAAAAAAGGTATTTTTTCTGGTCTTTACGCCAAGCACCCGCTTAATAATGAAGATATACCCATTTGGATCGCAAATTATGTACTAATTAGTTATGGTGAAGGTGCTGTTATGGCAGTTCCAGCTCACGATGATAGAGACTTTGACTTTGCCAAAAAATATAATTTACCGATCAAGCAAGTTATCGATGGCAAGGATATAGATGAATTTGCCCATACCGGTAACGGTGATTTAATTAATTCTGGTCAGTTTGATGGACATGATAATGAAGATGCCAAAATATTAATTGCCGAAGCTCTAGAAAAAATTGGTGCAGGAAAAATGAAAGTTAATTTCCGTATACGTGACTGGGGAATTTCACGACAAAGATTTTGGGGCTGCCCTATACCAATGATTAACTGTGATGTTTGCGGAAATATTCCAGTTGATTTAACGGATTTGCCAATTGAGCTTCCAAAAAATATTAAAATAGAAAAGACAGGATCACCACTAAAAGCGCTTGAAAGTTTTTATAAATGTAAATGTCCAAAATGTCATGGTGATGCTACAAGGGAAACGGATACACTTGATACTTTTTTTGAGTCTTCATGGTACTTTGCTCGATATGCTTCTCATGATCAAACCAATAAAATGCTAGATGATAGAGCTGATCATTGGTTACCAGTTGATTATTATATTGGTGGTATCGAACATGCCATCCTTCATTTATTATATTCGCGCTTTTTTAATCGATTAATGTTTGACATGGGACTTGTCAGTATTCAAGAACCATTCAAAAAACTTTTAACTCAAGGTATGGTTCTTAAAGATGGTTCAAAAATGTCCAAATCAAAAGGAAACACCGTTGATCCTCAAGAATTAATTGAGAAATATGGTGCCGATACAGCAAGGCTCTTTATAATGTTTGCCTCCCCTGCAGAACAGAGTCTTGAGTGGTCTGATGAGGGTATTGAAGGATCTCATCGATTTCTAAAAAAACTTTGGAGAATTGTTTGGGACTTTAATAACTCAAAAGAGAATCTACAAATTAATGATAATGAAGATAAAAATTTACTTTACAAATTACACTCCACTATAAAAAAGGTGACAGATGATCTAGAGAGAAGGACAAGTTTTAATACAGCTATTGCATCAATTATGGAGCTTATCAACTTGTATCAAAAAATTGATAATGAAGCTGGTATTAAAAATAGTTTGAAAAAAGAGTTATTAGATAAAATACTCATCATGCTAAATCCTTTTGTTCCACATATTACGAAAGAGCTTTGGGGACAGATTAATCCTAATTCTGAAATTGAAAATCAAACATGGCCTTCCTTTGATGAATCATTTTTAGTGCAAGATGAAATAAGTATTGCGATTCAAGTAAACGGAAAGTTAAGAGGAAATATGGTAGTATCAATTGAGATTGATGAGCAAGAAATAAAAGAGCTTGGTATGAAGGTTGAAAGCGTAAAAAAATATCTTTCTGACAAAAATGAGATTAAAAAAATTATCTATGTTCCTAATAAGTTACTTAACTACGTAGTTTTACAAAAATGATACTCAAAATAAAGTTTTTATCATTAATTTTTCTATCACTTATGATAGTTGCATGTGGTTTCCAGCTCCGAGGCTCAATCGAAGCTGATTTTAAAACTATTCATGTTTACGGTGGCTCAGAAGGATTAAATAAACATCTTATAAAACGTTTTAAACAATCTGGAATTAATATAGACAAAAAGAATCCAGAAAAAACACTTGAAATCTTATATGATAATCTTGAAAAAAGAATTCTCTCATTAAACAGCTCTGGTTCAGTCAAAGAATATGAGTTGATTTATAAAGTCTCTTATCGATTTAAATCGTTAAACGATACATGGAGTGACGAAATAATAAAAGAGACTACCAGAGATTACACATATGATGATGATAATCGAGTCGCAAAAGAACTAGAAGAAAAAGATCTAGTTCAAGGAATGAGGGATGAGATAACTAGATCTATTATAAGCCAAATATCAGTTTCGAATTAATCCAAAATGGATCTTTTTTCAAAATTAAATTCTGAAAAAAAAAATAAAATTATTTTATATGGTAATGAACCTGTTCAAACAAATAATTACTATACTCAAATCTTTAATTCACGAGTTCGGCAAAATCTGAATATTCAAAAAGTCATATTAGATAAAAAATCTCAAACAAAAGAATTAATCAATCTTACGTCAAGTATTTCTCTTTTTGAAGAGAGGTCTTTTTTTATATTCATAATCAAAGATTTTAGGTTATCTGATGATATTAAGAAATATATTACTGATCTCTTTCAATCAAACCATGATGACTTTATTCTTTTTCATTACGAGGGGGAATCTAAGGATTATTTAAAATCTTCTTTTTATAAAACCATATCAACCAGTGCCTTATGTTTGTCAGCCCTAGAACCAAAAGCTTATGAATTCAAAAAAATACTTACTGATCTTATAGGGTCCTGCAGTCTCAATTTATCCTCTGAGGGTTTAAACTTATTAGAACAGCTTAGTCAAGGCAATTTAATTTATGCCAATAATGCTCTAAAAAAATTAAAATTAATATATGAAAATAATGCTATTGATGAAAAAGATTTGTTGTCATGTCTAACTGATAACTCAAAATATGATGGTTTCAATCTTATTAATTCATGCTTTTCTGGAAACTTAAGACAAACAAAAAAAATTATTAATTTTCTCAAAGAACAAAATACTGACCCAATACTTATAAACGGTCTTCTGTCATGGTTTTTTTCCCCTCTATTAAAGCTAAAAATAAAAAAGCTTCCTCTTACAAGTGACATACTTATAAAATTTAGGATTTTCGGTGGCTCACAAAATTTAATTCGATTTGCCATAAAGCATCTTACAATAAATCAAATAGAAGCAAGCTTTAATAAGATTTGTGAAATTGACCAGATTGCAAAAGGTATAAAATACGGTGATGCTTGGCGTGAAATTGATAAATTTATTTCTAGTATTACATTTATAATAAGTAAAAAGAAAAATTTAAATTCATGAATATAAAAGATTACATTTTAAGCTTAGGGCAAGAAGCAAGATCTGCATCAAGACAAATAGCATCTGCTACCACTGTTCAAAAAAATAATTTTTTATCTTATTTGGCTGAAGAAGTTATCGGTAATAAAGATGAGATTATTAGGCACAACAAAATTGACCTAGACAATGCAAAAAAAGGGGGTCTTGATGCTGCATTTATTGACCGTCTAACACTTAATGATAAAAATATTCAATTAATGGCTGATGGTTTAAATCAGATTGAAGCACTTAATGATCCAATCGGTGAAATTATCAACCTCAAATATAGGCCCACCGGTATTCAAGTTGGTCAAATGAGGGTGCCTCTAGGAGTCATAGGCATGATATATGAATCAAGGCCCAATGTAACAATCGATGCAGCAGGTCTGGCTATAAAATCAAGTAATGCAATTATCCTTAGAGGTGGATCAGAATCCATAAACTCCAATAATTATTTATCAAGCCTTATAAAAAAATCTTTATTAAAGTCTGGTCTTCCAGAGGCATCGGTGCAAATTATTGAGCTTACAGATAGAGAAGCGGTAACAGAGTTAATTCAACTTGGCGAGTATATCGATGTAATTGTCCCTAGAGGGGGTAAAAGTTTAATTAAAAAAATTACCGATGAAGCAAAAGTGCCTGTGATTAAACATCTTGATGGAAACTGCCATATTTATGTAGACAATAATGCGGACTTAGATATGGCTCTCAACGTTGTTGATAATGCAAAAACCCAAAGATTAGGAACTTGTAATACCCTTGAGTCACTGGTTATTCATAAAGATATCGCTCAAGCTTTTTTATCAAAGATAGATAAAATTTTTAATGAAAAAAATATCGAAATTAGGGCCTGCCAAAAAAGTTTAAGCTTTTTATCTAATGCAAAAAAAGCATCGGATGATGATTTTGCCACTGAATACTTGGGACCAACCGTATCTTGTAAGATTGTAGACACGCTTGAAGCGGGTATATCTCACATAAACCTATATTCATCAGGACATACTGAAGCAATTATTACGAATAATCATGCAAATGCGATGAGGTTTCTTCGTGAAGTTGACTCATCCAGTGTAATGATAAACGCATCCACTCGTTTTGCTGATGGTTTTGAGTATGGCCTAGGAGCAGAAATTGGCATATCAACCGATAAATTTCATGCTCGAGGTCCAGTAGGTCTAGAAGGTCTGACATCATTGAAATACATTGTATTAGGTACGGGTCAAACTCGAAAATAATGTTATCAAAAAATATTGGGCTTTATGGTGGTGCATTTGATCCAGTCCATAAAGCCCACATGATCATTGCTAAGAAATGTTTAAATTTTTTTAATCTCAACCATTTAATATTTGTTCCTACTGGGAAATCTGCATTTAATAAACAACTTACAGATTCAGAACATAGAATTAATATGCTAAATAGGGCGATAAAAGATAAAAATTTTTTAATCAGTAACTATGAAATTGATAAATCAAAAAATGGAATAACATCCTACGCAATAGACACTATTAAAAGCTATTTTAATCCAGATAATCATTTGTTTTTTATTATGGGTTTTGATGCATTCAAAACCTTTAATCAATGGAAGGATTGGAAAAACTTTTTAAACTATTGTCACTTAATTATTATTAATCGATACGACGATGGATTTAACTTCAATGAGCTTCCTAATGATATAAGAAATTTTTTAAAAAATAATGAGGTTAAGGATCAAGAGGAGCTTTTTCAAAAAAAACATAAAATATTTTGTTTAAAGATTGAAAAGATGGCCATGGAATCATCTAAAATAAAACAAAAAATTCAAAATAGTGAGGATTTATTAGATGAGCTTGATCAAGAAGTAATAAGCTACATCGAAGAAAAAAATCTTTATTCCATTCCTGGCCAATTAAAATAATCTATAAAATTAATTTGCTCCATTTTAGATAAAATTTTTGGAACAACGCCTAAGCATGGTTCAGAAATATTCTCTTTAAGGTAATTGATATTTTCATCAATACACAACATGTCCTCCTCGATAATGTTTGCAATCCACCCACAAACTTTATTATGTTTAGCTTTGATAGATTCATAAGTTAACAGCGTATGATTTAAACAGCCTAATCGAACTCCAACAACTAAAATAACAGGCACATCAATGTAAGAAATTAAGTCCGATATTCTCCTGCAACCATCAATTGGAACCTCATAGCCCCCTACCCCCTCAATTAAAACAATATCAGCCTTTGATTGTATTTTCTTAATGTTGTCCTTTATCAAATCAAAATCAATATGATAGTTTTCTAAGCCAGCAGCAATATGGGGTGATACGGGTTTGTCAAAAGAATAATAATTAATATCCTTATAATCAAGCTCAATATTCGAATATTTTTTTAATAGAAAAACATCTTCATTTAATTTTTGTTTATTAAAAATTTTGACCCCAGCAGAAATTGGCTTTAAACCAACAACTTTTAGATTCTCTGATTTTAAAAAAGATAATAGAGCGCAAGTAATGAATGTTTTGCCAATACCCGTATCTGTCCCGGTTATAAAATAGGTATTATTCATTTTTTTATAAAGCTAATTGGTTTTAGACTCTCAGTAATATCTGGCTTCCATGCATGTGCATAAATGACTTCATAGCTAGCAGGATAAAGATTGTCTTTTTTGTAGTTGGAATATTCATTAATAATTTTTTCCAAATAGCCCCTACTCTTCATACCTTTAAAGTCATCCATATTGCCACTTGTTGCTCCAATTCTTTTTAGATCTTTAAATAAATCACTGGGATGCTGGTATGTCATCACAAAATTTTCACGATCGAGAACTGGATTTTGAAAACCTAGGTTTAGGAGCAAATCCCCAAGGTCATGCATATCGATAAAATGGCTCGTTGTTGATTTATTAAAAATTTTTTTTGAAATTTGATTAAGCTCTACTAATGTTTCGGGGCCAAAGGAGCTCAATATAAAAAGCCCTCCTGGTTTTAGAGCATTAAATACTCCCTTCAAAAGTTGGTCAATATCGGATGCCCATTGGATGGAGCTCGAACTCCATACCATATCAAAAATATTTTTTGCAAAAGGTAGTTTCTCAAAATCTGAACATATATACATGTCTTTTTTTCTTCTTACCCATTGCAGAAAATTTTTATTTTTTATTTGCCCTTGAAGCAACATATTTTCCGAAAAATCTAAATTAATTATTTTAGTTTTTTTATACTTTCTTTGTAATAATTGACCAGCGCGGCAGGTGCCAGAGCCAAGATCCATAATTAGTTTTGGATCAATTTTTACAAACTCTAATCTATCTACTAAGTTATCAATAATTTGATGTTGAAGAACGGCGAACTCATCGTAAGTTTTAGCAGCCCGATCAAAAATAATTCTTTTCAAAGATTTATTTATCATAGTTGTCATTAAATTCTTGAAAAGTATTCATAAAATCATCCATATGACTTAAAAAAGGAAGATGGGCAGCCCCTTTAAAAACTTTAATTTTAGATAATTTTAAATTTTTATTCATATATTCTGATGCTTTTATGGGAACAAGCTTATCCAGATTTCCAGTCATTATCATCGTTGGGGTATCAATGTGAGGAAGCATATATCTCAAATCATTTTGTAATAATAAATTGAGACTTTTTTTTAATGAATCAATGTCTGGACTTATTTTTAAAAAAAGGGGTTTAAGTTTTTTTAGAATTATTTTTCTACATTCACTGCCTAGAAGTTGTAAATTTAAAAACCTTTCCATGGTTAAATGCCAATCAGTAATTAAATCGTTAGCGAACTTATTGAATATTTCTTCCTCAACACCGTCCATCCATTCTTCAGCCTGATTAACAAAACATGGAGTTGTAGACACTAAAAATAATTTTTTTATTTTCTTAGGAAATTTATAACAGTAATGTAAGGCAATTTGTCCGCCAAAAGACCAACCCATGATCGAGAAATGAGGCAAATTGAGTGCATTAATTTCCACGTTAATTTTATCCATATCAATGAATTGAGTATTTTTATTTGACCCCATTCCAGGCAGATCAATTAAAAAAACTTGATGATTTTTAGCAATTTTATTTGCTAAATCTATCCATATCTCTGATGACATGGCCCAGCCATGGATCATCACGATTGGTTCGCCCTTGCCTATAACCTTATATAGCATGCGAGTTTATAGATGAATTAATCGCCTGAGTTAAACCAAAGACATCTTTTAAGCTATGTAAAGCGCTAAGCGAGATACGAAGCCTACATGTATTTTTTTCAACCGTAGGTGGCCTAATAGAAGATACATAATATCCCATGCTCATTAATTTTTTCGATATAGCCAAAACCTTTTTTTCATCTTTCAATATAATCGGTTGAATTGGTGTAATTGAATTACCTAATAATTCCTTCTGATCAATTTGTTCTCTAAAATTTTTTATTAACTTATTTAAGTGGATTCTTAATAATTGTTTATTTTTAATTATTTCCAAAGATGTTAATGCAGCAAGCGATATGGCTGGATTTTGGGCAGTTGTATAAATATAGGGTTTGGCTTTTTGCATCATATAGTCACTAATTATTTTCTTTGAACATAAAACTGATCCAGATAACCCCATCGATTTGCCAAAAGTTAAAAGATAAATGATTCGATCAAAATCTTTTTTTTCAATACCTTTAAAATGACTTAAGATGCCTTGGCCATTTTTCCCCAAAATACCGTAACCATGTGCATCATCAATGTATAAATAAGCATCATATTTTTTGCATAACCACAAAAGCTCAGGAACATCAGCCACATCTCCATCCATACTAAAAACACCATCGGTCACAATCCATTTCCTCGTTGCATGGCTCTGTTCTAATTGAGCCTCCAAAGATTTCATATCAAGGTGTGCATACCTATAAAAGCGTGCGCCACTTGCAAGCACTCCCTGATTAAGTGATGCATGGTTCAGCTTATCAATAAAAATGGCATCTGATTTTGCAATCATGGTAGTAAAAAATGCCAAATTGGCCATATATCCGGAACTAAACAATAACCCTTGATCCATACCAATCAAGCTTGCAACTTTTTTTTCAAGCTCAGTTTGTTTTTTTATATGGCCTGAAACAAGATGAGATGCGCCGGCACCGCAACCATAACGCTTGATACCTTCAACCATCGTTTTTTTTACAGATGCATTCTGAGAAAGACCAAGATAATCATTAGATGAGAAATTAATGTACCATTTACCCTTAATTGAGATCTTCTGTTTTTTTACATGTTCAATATCAGGTCTAAACCTCAAGAGATTTTGAACTCGAAGGGATTCAAGTTCTCTATTAAGGTCTTCATTAAGCATATTAATTTGATTTAATACCAAGTCGTTTAAAAAGAGATTGGTCTTTTTCTGTGTCAGGATTCCCTGTAGTTAACAGCTCCTCGCCATAAAAGATAGAATTTGCGCCAGCAAAAAAAGCAAGAGACTGAATACCATCATCCATAGACTCCCTGCCAGCAGAAAGTCTCACAAAACTTTGTGGCATCGTTATACGTGCAATTGCGATGGTTCTCACAAATTCAAAATGATCGAGCTCCTCAGTGCCCATAAGGGGTGTACCCTCAACTTGAGTTAAAAGGTTAATAGGTACACTTTCTGGGGGATGCTCCATATTTGCTAATTGATGAATTAACCCTGCTCGACCACTTCGACTCTCACCCATGCCTACAATGCCTCCGCAACATACATGAATATCTGCAGCCCTCACACGATTTAAAGTGTCTAGCCTGTCTTTATATGTTCTCGTAGAGATAACATCACCATAATATTCTGGAGATGTATCAAGATTATGATTGTAATAATCTAGTCCTGCCTCTTTTAATTCCTCGGCTTGACCCTCTTTTAGCATACCAAGCGTAGCGCATGCCTCCAGACCAAGCGCTTTGACCTCCCTAACCATTTGTTTGACTAAATCCAAGTCCTTTTGTTTTGGTCCTCTCCATGCAGCACCCATGCAAAAACGTGTAGCACCGGCTACTTTTGCGGACTGGGCAGACTTGATTACCTCATCAATGTTTAATATGGGAGTATTTTCAATTTCTGTGGAGTAACGTGCAGATTGAGGGCAATAGCCACAATCCTCTGAACAGCCCCCTGTTTTAATGGATAACAGCGTGCTAAGTTGGACAGTGTTGGCATCAAAGTTTTGTCTATGAATTGTATGAGCCTGAAACAGAAGGTCATTAAAGGGTAAATCAAATAATTTCTCAATTGCCTGTTTAGACCATCGCTCTTTTACATTAGACTGATGAAATGATTTATAAAATTCAACATTTTTTACCTGATCTTGATTTTTTTTTGATGGCATAATTAATTTAACCTGTTGATTTTAAATATTAATCTATATTGTAAATTAATTTTTACATTATTTGTTAACAAATGTATAAAATTTAATCAAATGTTTAATATAGTTTTATTTGAGCCCGAAATTCCTCCTAATACAGGCAATATTATTCGTCTTTGTGTTAATGCAGGGTCGTACCTTCATATTATAAAACCAATGGCATTTAGCCTGGATGAAAAAGCTGTGAGGCGCTCTGGCATGGACTACAGAGCTATTGCTCAAGTTAAAACATATGAATGCTATGAAGAATTTTTAAAATTATGTAAGCCTGCACGTATTTTTGCTGTAACAACGAAAGCTAAGACTTTGTACCATCAGCAAACTTTTATGAAAGGTGACTTTTTTGTATTTGGCCCTGAGACTCGTGGGTTACCGAAAGAAATACTTGAGCGCAAAGATAATGAATCATTAATTCGTGTTCCGATGGTTAAAAACAATCGAAGTATCAATCTTGCTAATACGGTCAGTATTATTCTTTATGAGGCATGGCGACAAATAAATTTTGAAAATGGTCAGTAACTAATGTTCTTGTTTAAGGCTTCTACCTAACAAATCAAGTACTGCATCTTTTGCAGATTTACCATTATGGATAACATTAAAAACCTCACGCGTAATGGGCATATCAACCTCAAGGACTTCGCTTCGTTTATTGACTTCGGTTGCTGTATTTACACCCTCAGCCACATGGCCCAATCCCTTTAAAATATCCTCTAAAGATTGGCCTTTAGCAAGCCTAATTCCTACCTCTCGATTTCGGGAGTATTCTCCAGTGCAAGTTAAAACTAGATCGCCAGCTCCAGCAAGACCGCCAAAAGTTTCAGGTTTTCCCCCTAAAGCGACTCCAAATCTTGTGATCTCAGCTAAGCCACGAGTAATTAGGGCAGCGCGAGCATTATTACCAAAACCCATACCGTCGGAGATACCAGATGCAATTGCAATCACATTCTTTAATGCCCCACCTACCGACACACCTACAATATCGTGACTCATATAAACTCGCATATTTCCATGATGAAACAAATTAGCCACAAGTAAGGATAGTTTTTTATCAGTTGCGGCACATGTCACAGCTGTGGGTAATTCCCTTACAAGTTCAGCAGCAAAGCTGGGGCCTGATAGAACTCCGTATGAATAGGAGGAACCCAACTCATCTCTTGCCACTTCATGGGGTAATTTTGAGCTATTCATCTCCAAGCCTTTGTTTGCCCATATTATTGGGGTACGTGTAATTTCTTTTAAAGAGTTAAGAATGGTTCTAAAACCAGAGGTGGGAACAACAGAAATAATAAGATCAGATCCCTTTACAGCTTTTTCTAAATTAGATTCTAAAAATAATTGATCTGGAAATTTAAAATCACCTAAATACAAAGGATTTGATCGAGCTTTTGCCATTCCAGAGATATGACCATTGTTCCTAGCCCATAGTGTAACTGGATATTTAATGGCTAAATGCATGGCAAGAGCTGAACCCCACGCACCTGCTCCAATGACAGTCAACTTCATAATTTAAAGGCCCCAAACATCCTCAGCTCGGATGTAACCTTCAATATTTTGAGACAATGTCTTAACCTTAATCCATCCGTTCGTTGGAAAAGGGCTAAGAAGTTTGAGTGTGATATCTTTATCTATTTTTGCCAAATGAACACTGTCAGTAGTTGGTTTATAGAAAAGATTAACATTATCATTAAGAGTCATTACATTTCGATCTCTAGTTATGTCAGCGCTTTTAATCCAACTGATTTTTCCTAAATGATCTTTAACTTTAATCCAATCTTTAAGACGAACCACCACTTGTAATGGATAGCCTTCCGTAATAATAAATTCTTTATCTGTTGATGAGGAAGGACCTTCATAAAGGAAAGCCTTTTTTGCTTTTATTGAGACAAAATCAGCCGGCAATGCCGGCTGAATTAACATAAAAAATGTTACGAAACATAAGAAAAAAAATTTCATTCTTATTTTTGAGTGGCTTGTTGTTGTTTTTGTTGAACATACAAGTTCTCAAAATTGATCGGATTTAAAAGAACCGTTGTAAAGCCTGCTTTTGTGATCAAATCTGAGATAGCTTCTCTCGCATAAGGAAAGAGGATATTGGGGCATGTAATT
>Ga0255766_10001993_pt1 | contig 18457 bp, 30 predicted proteins | sample 071ome_23_FD_179966 | JGI IMG/M metagenome (GOLD analysis project Ga0255766, IMG submission 179966) | Coastal salt marsh microbial communities from the Groves Creek Marsh, Skidaway Island, Georgia - 071403BT metaG (version 2) | ecosystem: Environmental > Aquatic > Marine > Intertidal zone >... | reverse complement strand
TTTTCAATCTGTTTTGCAATTTCGTCAGTGTTACTATTAGACAGTTTTCGAAGTTCGCTATTACTCATACTATCACTTTTTTTATCAAATTTTTTTAAAATCATTCTCCAATTGTTTTTATCCATTTTATTAAGCGCACTTTCTGATTTGCTTTTTAGTTTCAGTTTTATTTTATTTGTATACACTTTTCGGTTTTCCAATAGTTTCGTAAGTTGTGATGAAGATTTTATCTTTTTGTATTTACCGCCCTGAGTTTGTATACGCATACCAGACTTTTCAAAACTCATACTCGTATTCTTCTTATTTTTATCATTAAACAAAGACATAAACCTTTTTCGAATAAACTCGTTCGTACTTGTCATTTTCTTATAATTATACAATAAAATATTATATTATATTAAATGTCAAATTTAGAGAATTTAGATAAAATAAAAGTATCCGCTTACAGGAATAAAAAAATATCACTTAGTAACTTACACAAGATAATATTAGATGAATTACCAAACGCCAATATACCTTTCAAAAAAAGTAACGATACTATAAAATTAAATATATATTCATATAATTCGATTGGTAAACATTTAATGAGTTACTATAAAAACAATAAAGTAAAATCAAAAAGATATATGGAAGACGTTTTAAACTATACCACGCAACTGGTTTATAACCAACGCCCAGAACATATAAAAAGATCTGTACCTTTATCACCAAGTAGAGGTTCAGCCAAGGTTAAGAAAAAAAGATGGTCTACGAATACAGTATTAAACAAATTATTAAAAATAAAAGCTGGAAAAGAATCTATTAAAATGCAAACTTTGGCTAACATAGCAAATCAATTGTATCAAGTACCAGGGAACACGGGGTTTGTACCAAATAAGTATCAAAGGAAAGATTTAAGGGTCGATACAAGACCTTTAAGATCTTCAGTCATAAAATACTTAGATCTTAGAAAATACCCCTCGTTACGTGTTCAAGAAGGAAGAATATTACACAATAAAATAATGAAATTACTTTCGAATAAAGGTAACTTACAACCACCCAAAGAAAGTGTGACCACGCCTCAATCTCGAAAAAAATTTAAATCACCCAATCGTGTAATGGAAACTCCTAAAAACTCACCAAAACTTAAAAAAAGGAAAAAATAATTAATTACTAAATTTTAAAATCACTTTTTATTACTATACATTCGGTTCTATAGTAATAAAAATTGTTCATTTCAAAATGTCAATCGAATCTACCGCTGGCCTACACCTCCCAATTTGCTACAGCGTTATTTAACTTTCGAATGAGAGAGACATTCTTAGTTTGCACAGTCTTTCGTTTCGCGTGAATAGCGGCGAGTTGCGATTTTGCGAGGAGTTGTGTCATTTGTTTTTCGACGACCACGTGAATCAACGAGATAGCTCGCGCTTCGATTCTGAAGTTACGACTCCAAGAGCCCATGGACTTTCTGATGAGGCGTTCAATCGGTGCTCTAGCTATCAGAAGACTCGACGACTGCTGGTACTTTTTTACTTCTCTCACCGCCTTGGTACCGCGTTGAATCTTTCGCTTGGGCGAGGTCGTCTTCAGACCGGACCTGTTGACCTTTTCGATTCGGTTGACACCCCACACCTTCAAACCGAGACGCTCGAGCGCTAGTTTCACGTCATCAAAAGTGATCGTCTTTCGATCGCGATATTTCGCGAAAATATAAGCAAATTTGATAATATTGTCGATTTGCATGTTGATGATGCGTCGCATCTCAGGATACATGAGTTCTTGAAGACTCACGACGCCCGCGCGGCGAGCCACTCGAACGAGAGAGGGTTTCGCGATGTTCGCATTCTTTAAGGTGACGCGTGCACGTCGAACTGGTATTTTGACTTTGGTACTCATTATATAAGGGGCGGAGAAAAAAAATTTAAATCACCCAATCGTGTAATGGAAACTCCTAAAAACTCACCAAAACTTAAAAAAAGGAAAAAATAATTAATTACTAAATTTTAAAATCACTTTTTATTACTATACATTCGGTTCTATAGTAATAAAAATTGTTCATTTCAAAACGGTTCCCATAACGCGTTCGCTAGGTATATATTTACCAGGTCTAAGAACAGATGGTGGGTGTAACATATCGAATTCCTCCGTTGCGTCTTTACCCGCGAACAAAAGAATAGCCTGTTTACCCCCTGGATGGTCCTTTAAAAATTCGGTTACATCGTAAACTTTATCGTGAATGATTACCCAACAGTCCTTCTCCGTGTTATGTTTATAAACTTCGTGAGGATATATTTTAGGGTTAATGTGATCGTTTATGTTTTGTACTCTATTCATATTATTACCATTTTTTATTTTTACCTTTATGTTTATCTATTTTTATCGCATACTTAGAATTCTTATTAAACTCGACGTAATCAACTTCACCGTCGGGTGCAAATATCTTTTCGAGGAAACCCCTCATAGTGAAATCATCTGCATTAACCGACGTACGTTTTTTTGTTTTCGTCTTATTCGTACTTTTCTTACAAGTAGTCACTACTAATCTTGTTTGAGGCAATACCGCGAACATCTTATCTAATATCGCTATTATTTTCTTTCATTTCTAAAATCGCATTGCGTTCGCATTTGAGTTCGTGTATGATTTCAAAAAGGGCTTTCTGTTCGCGACCTTCGGATCGTGTACAGTGTGAACTGATTCGGTATATTTTAGCATCGAGTTCTTGGACTCTCCTGGAGTTAGCGTTAGTTCCGGGTTCTGAAGTGGCAATAGATGAGAGAAAAGGTGTTCTCAACATACTATAACCTGGTAAAAAAACTTTATTTATTTTTTTTATTTTTAGGTGGTGGAGGAGGTTTTTTACTTTTAGGAGGTGGAGGAGGTTTGACGTTTTTAAAAAACTCTTTACTAAGTCTATTATATTCTTCTTTATCTTTCTTATCTACTTTTCGCCCTTTTCTTACACTTCGTTGCATCTTAGATCCGAGTTTAGATATTTTGTTTAAGAGATTTTTAATGTTTGAATTCATTAGTATACTTTTATATTACATTTTTTATTTATATTTCTTTTTATTTTCAAAATCCTCATAAATAGAGCGTACATAAAGTTTCGTGCACGCTGTAGTTATGAGAGTTAGTGAAGTTATGTATACATAAGGGAAAGCATTCTTTATCATTTTTATAGTACATCATCATTTTAATTATTAAAAAAATTACTCTTGATTAGAAACTATATCGTGGAAATATTCACAGAAATTCTTAATTTTAGGAAGCGTATCCGAACTCCACTTATTTTCGTCACGCTTTATCACGTACCCCATTCTAGAATCGTTATACTGTTCGATGAGTTCACACGTGCCCACGTTCAACATCTCCATATAAGCTTGACACTGTACCTCCTCGTAATCCCTGACTTCCCTGAACAAGCGCCTGGACCTATTTTTTATTTCCACGATAGTTTTACTCCCGTCTTCGTTCTCACGCATACGGTCTATTCGACCCACGATTTCGTAATCCGTACCCTCGATAGTACAAACCTTATACGTATAAAAATTTTCGTCGATCAATAAATCGTCGTAATTATTTGCCGTAGTTTCCTCGTGTCGCGTCCCGTGGTTCGTAAACAGAGTTTTGCGTAAGTGTTCGGTCGCGATCTTCTTATCTTCACCTCTCAAATCAGAGTATAAATCCAACTGATTAGATACCGCTTTCAGTTTACGCTCGACGTCCGTAGAATTGAACGATTTATAGTTTTCGGTATCTTTTAAAAGAGACATTGCAAAATCACACTTCTCGATAGTTTCGATCGCTATTTGTTCCTTCGTCTTACCTCTAAACGTATCGGGAAAATACTTATTCCATAAATTATCAATGATCTCCTTCGGTTTCTTATACTGATTTTTACCAACGATAGACGCAATATCGGAAGCTTTTAAAACGACCCGGTTTACACCCACATTTTTAAACGCTCTTTTATTATCGCGAAGACGTGGGTACACTTCTCCACACGCACGTGCATCGTTTAGTGCGTCGTGTGCACCATCAAAGTCTCTTCCGAAAACGTTATTAAACACCGTTATAAGTTTGTGATTGTGTAAAGTCGGGAAAACTCGGCGCGCGAGATCCAAAGTACACGTAAACGTAACATCCTTAAACGGTTCAAGACTTAGCCCCCTTCGGTAACACTCCGAAAAAAAGACATTCTCATCAAAAAACGAATTATGTGCAATCAGAAGTTTCGTATCACGAACAGCCTCCTTGAACGATTCGTAAAGGTACTCGAAAGGTTGTCCCTTCTCCAAAGCGTGTTCGTGCGTAACCCCGTGAACGTGTGTCGCGGTAACCCTGTACGTATCCGGGTACGAAATCGCGTGGTACGATCCCAACTCTTTACCGGTATAGTCATACTTAACAAAAGCTAAAGTGACTATCCTACACTTATTAAACTTATCTATATTTTCGAGTGTCGCTCTTTCCCCGTACTTCGTGGTCGGAAGACCAGTCGTCTCGGTATCCCAAGCGATATAATTCATTAACCAAACTTAAAACGGTTTCTTTAACTATGATGATATAAAATCAACTTTCGTATAGTGTTATATTCTATCGAAACTTGAGTTACTTAGGTTTATTTATTATCTTTTTTTAAAATTATCTAAAAAACGTCTCGCTATCATCATCCACCCTACGCTTAAAAAAATAATCTCACCTTCAGTATTCATTACTACTTTTACGTTCTATTATTTTTCGAACGTATCGAGTGCGTCGTGGTAATTTTGTAACTCCTCGGGATTATTCTTACAATTCAAATCACATGTCGCGATCATCTGGTACACGACACTCCCGTCTATGATTTCCTCCTCGACGAGAATGTCTTTGAGGTGTTCGAGTTTTACCCTGTACTTTTTAAGATAATCGAGAACTTCTTTATAACAATCACGCACTAAACATACGACCTCGGTATCTATTCTATTCTTCATATCACTAGAAAGAGAATTCGGGTCGGCGTTAAGTTTACCTAAAGTACTACCCATACCGTACGTCACGATCATTTCGCGCGCTATTTGGTACGTTTGTTGGAAATCGCTAGACGCACCCGTCGTCACCCTATCTTTACCGTAAACGATCTCTTCCGCAGCGTGCCCCCCTAAAGCCACTTTTATTTGAGATAACAAGTACTCTTTGGTAAACATACCTATATCGTCCGTCGACGGTTGGAAAAAGGTAACACCACCCGCATCACCTCTCGGTATTATACTCACCTTTCGAACCTCGTCATATTCGGGCATAAGTACACCAATTATGGCATGTCCCGCCTCATGGTAAGCGACGCGCGCCTTACGCGCCCCTGAAACACTTCTACCACCCTTTGCACCCACAACAATTCTCTGGTATACGTCCTCTATTATTTCTGGTGTTATTATACCGTTTTCACACTCACGAACCGCGCGGATGGCACACTCGTTCATGAGGTTTGCTAAGTCCGCACCCGAGAACCCCGTGGTTTGTCTCGCGACGTCTATGAGCTGAACTTCGCCACTCAATAACTTATCTTTAGTGTGTACTTCGAGTATCTTTTCTCGACCGTGAACGTCGGGTAAAGAAACTTGGATTTTTCTATCGAAACGACCTGGGCGAAGTAAAGCATCATCGAGAATATCGACGCGGTTTGTTGCCGCTATGACAACAATCTGCGACTCGTTATCGAACCCGTCCATTTCTGTCAGAAGTTGGTTTATCGTTTGTTCGCGTTCATCGTTCGACGCAAACCCGTTCATACTTCGTTTTTTACCAATAGCATCAATCTCATCAATAAACACAATACACGGTTGGTTTTGTCTCGCCAATTCAAATATGTCACGAACGCGTTTCGCACCAACACCTACAAACATTTCGACGAACGACGATCCCGAACACTGAATGAACGGAACCGAAGATTCACCGGCAATAGCTCGCGCGAGAAGTGTTTTTCCTGTTCCCGGTTTACCCGTCAAAAGTGCACCTTTGGGAATCTTAGCACCCGTACCAAAAAACTTCTCCGGTTTTCTGAGAAAATCAACGATTTCCTCGAGCTCATCCTTCGCACTATCTATACCCTGTACGTCTTCGAAACGAGTTTTTATTTCACTTTCCACGTCTATTTCTTTTTTCATCATATCAAAAGGGGCACCGCCCTGTACCTGACTGAACATTCTAAAAATAGCCATAAAAAACAGTATCGTGAAAAACATTGAAACAAAATCGAGAGCACTTGGTGGTGATGTGACGTGTTCTATTTCAAAGTTTGCTTTACTGTCTATCAAAGTTTTCCAAAACTCGTTCGAAGGAACGTACTCAGAAACACTCAATGTTCCATCCTGTTCTATAAAGTATACGGTGTTCGTTTCCGGTCTAACTTTTATATCGAGTATCTCATTTTTCTTAACACCACGAACAAATTGACTGAACAGTTTAGGTTCATATTGAGGTTTCTTTTCAATTTTTATGGGAGGAGCGCTGAATAGTTTGGCATGAGCGTGAAGACTAGCCATTATAATTACATACAATAATAAAATAACGAAAAATTCGCGATCTTTTACGTGACGAAACCACAATTTACGTAATCGTTTAAACTTTTTCTTGAGGATTTTTTTTACCTTCCTCCATTTCATATTACAACATATTAATGTACACTCCTTATACCAGTTAAACACGCGTGAACCTCGCAAACTTTAATTTATCACCCACGTAATACTTTTCGTAAGATTTGATAATACTTGGATCTTTATATTCATCGGGCATACACTCAGGTATACGTGTAAGTTCACTTTTCATGTCTTCGGTAGCGTAATACGCTTTCTCACTCTCACGAAGTTCGAAGTGTTTTGGTCTATTTTTATAGAGCCAAAGTGCGTGTTTAGCACACGCGTGCATTTTACCGAATCGTTTGTTATACTCGAGTGCTAAAGCCATTGCAATTTCACCCGCAAAAAGATAGTTTTTGAGACTTGAAGATATCCACATCGTCATGGGGTGGCCTTTGTGTGCAGGTTTATAACCACGCGACGTTTTGTTTTTGTTAAAGGGGGCGTGTTCTGAAACGTAATCGGTTTCATTCGAAAAAAACCATGCCGTATACATCATTTGGCATATCTCTAAAAGAATCTTGATTACATGTTGATCGCAATACATATAAGCAAGTTCCTCTGGGTTCATAGAAAGGAAAAATATATTCATTTTAATTACTTGTTTTTTATTAAAAAAGGTTCTACTTAAGTTAATCATCACCATCGGAAATGTACTCTTCGACGTCATCCACAATTTCCTGATCGTCCTCTTCTATTTCTACATCCATACCACCATCTTCCTCGTTATCTTCCTCGTTATCCTCGTCGTCATCTTCATTTTCATTTTCATTTTCATACTTTTCGATTTCTTCTTCCTTCTCTATTTTCTTAATTTTCTTAGACGCACCCTTTTTACGAGACGACGAACTCACAGAAGGTGCATCTAAAATCTTTTCCAACTTTTTCCATTTAAGTTTTATGAGTTCCTGTCTCTTTTTGTGTTTATTTGCAATAGTCTCTATGTATTCCGAAGAACACCCCATAGATTTCAAAGTACTCAGAACGGTTTTTATCGGTGGTACCTTTGATTTACTATAATACTTTTCGTTTAAAATAGCCATTTGTGGTAAAATCTTAACACGCACTTTACCATTCTTCAAAACTGTAACGTCCACCTTTATCTTATCCAAATATTCCGTGTAATCCTCACTTTTTTTACACGAATTTTCGTAAGGAGGCATTTCCTCGACGTTCGGTCTTTTAAAAGGAACGCCATAGTACTCGTAATTTTTTTTTAACAAGTTCACGTAACTCTCGGCGTTCTGAACGTAAAACTTCTCACGTTCAGGTGGTTTTGTATTTGTTCCATTAATTATTGTGTGAATTAATGAACCAGGGATAAGTTTAGAACGTACCGTGTTTTGACGTTCCAAGTAATTTTCACGAATGTTTGCGCGACGAATAGAAGATGAAGTTTCCATTTTTTTAGTATATTAATTTACTTGAATTTTATTACAACTTAGGTCTAATTCACACTCTAAAATATGGTGCGCCTGAAAATTTTGTAGCGATTCGTACGGACCCCAAAGTTCGATAACTTTGCGTTCCTTATCGTACCACATGTACGATAAATCGAGGTACCGCGTGAGCCAATAAAACTTTTTGCCGTTCTTACCAATAAATTTGAACATTTCGTCTTCGTCATACATTGACACGTCCATTTGACTGTAGTGCGCTACTGGTGGGTTGTAAGGAGCCATTTTCTTTCTTACACTTACTTAGAATCTCCTGTTTAAGTCTGATATGTTTTTGTGTGTACTGTCCTTTTTTAACTTTCTTATCACTCTTCGTCACGCGCTTCTTAAAGAGATCTTTCATTATACTACTTCTTTTTACTCTTTTTTTTAAATAATCTTCTCTTAGTTTTTGGTTTTTCGTTTACCTTATTATTATTATTACTTTTACTTTTTTGTTTAATGGGTGTTCTTCCATCTATCCACGCTTGGAAATTAAAAAATTTTACCGGTGAGTTGAGTCTTTTCTTTCCAGCCTCTCTAATTGTGTTCGCAGCTTTTTTAGATGATGCAGCACCCATTGTTACTTTGATAAATACTAATATTTTATTTGTTAAAGTTTAAGATTTCTAATATCTCTATTAAAATTTTCAATTAAATTTCTATATTTTGTAACATTTCTAGGTTTACTCATAAAATCATCAATTCTATATTTAGTTACCTTTGCTAATCTTAATTCATCTCTCACCATTTCAAGTTTTTTTTCTACAATACCAATCTCACCGATTAGTAGTTTACGTTCTTTTTCTAAATATGTAGTATTTAATTCACCCCTATAAAAATTAACACTTTTTTTACTATTTTTATATAATTTAATCAAGTCATCAATTCCACGTTTCATTTTTTTAAATATTCTGAGTTTTTTTTCATTTCTTTCAAGTATACGTTCACCCTTATTAACTTTTTTGTTAAGTGCCGGTCTTTGGTTTTTTATTTTCTTTATTAATATATTAATTGAATTATTAGACATTATCTTAAATTACCCTGGTATTTTTATTTTTTACCGCACATACCACAGTACCCTTCACTTTCCTTCTTCTTTGGTTCATACATGAACGTATAAAGTACGACGAGCGCAAAAACCGATACCGGAAGTATATAATTCGTATTCTTTTTCATTTTTACTATTAACTAACATTAAATTTCTTCGTCGAGACTAACATCTGACCCCGAATCATCATCCTCGTCGCTTGGTAAAACGTACTCGGTATCGGATTCGTCGACCTGTTCGTACCCACCTGTTAGTAACTTTTCGTAAAGACCCGTATCCTCCAAACACGTCGTATCGTAAAATCCAGAAATAGAGTCTTTAGGTATAATTTCCAATTCGTTATCGAAATCCCAAATACCGTCACCTATGTAATCAAGTAAAGAAACCTCGTATTCGGTTCCCAAATCTTTTATAATCTTTGCAATACACATCATACCGTCTTCGAATTCAACGTCGACGATTTGTTTTTCCATTTTTTATTTATCTATTTGGTTAAAGTTTAATTTCTTAAAGTATATTAAATACATGCAGATCTATGATATTCTTAAAAATAGAAAAATCGGTGATAAAGATGCTGTTATGTTCGACATAGATGATACTCTTATTTTTACGAACGGTAGGGCAAATACTCAAATGATCAAACTTTTAAAGTATGCAAAAAGTTTAGGGTACAAAATAGTTATAATAACCGCAAGACCGCTTCTCCCAATGACTGCATCTTTCACCAAAAACCAACTCAAACTTTATGGTATACCGTACGATCTACTTTACATTGCACCAGCACAACATAAAGGTAACGTCAAAGTTAAAACGGGTCTTAAGTATATCTTATCTGTAGGTGATATGGAAACTGATCTTACACACAGTATGTATTCCATAAAAATTACGATTTCCACCTAGAGTTACAGTTATGACACGTTATGAATACCGTCATTGGTTCATCTGCACTCCGTGTTTGCATTTCGTAATACGTCGTCTTGTACGATTTACATCTATTACACCTAAAAAGCCCCTTATAGTCAGGGTCATTTATAATGTTTGACGCATGTTGTTTTAACATCTCTTTATCCGCTATTTTATCAGTCATTTTAGAGTGAGGTCCACCTGGCCATAAACCCTGTGGAGATAAGTTTACGAGTTGGGACGTTTTAAGTTCACCTTTCAAAACTCTATCCTTAAGATTGGGTGAATTTTTCAAATTAAACATAATACTCAAAAACTTTTGTTTATACCTTCTAACATGTTCACGATTATTAGACGCGGGTGTATCTCCTCTCTCCAAACTATAATTATAAGTCCAGTTAGACGTACACTTTTCCAGGTTTTGAACTATAGCGTGTTCTATAGGTAGACCTAAAATTTCGGCGTACTTTTCCTTTGCATACTCTCTCGATAACATCTTAGTTTAATTATTACTTACTTTTATTATTTTTAATTTAATACCGACTTAGGTGTTCCATTTTTGGTTTTTTACATTCAGGAAAAGATTCAGGGGAACACGTATTAAATGGATCAGACGTTCTCTTAAACTCTATATCGTTACGCGTCTCTTTCCAATGTGTATCCAAAACGAGGTTAGTGTAGAGTTCCGTTTCCCTGAGGAAAATGTAAACTATGAAAAGGGCTGCCATTATAGATATGAATCTGGTGTTCTTCATTTATTAAAAAGCAACTTTTTTATTTGTGAGTATACAATAAGATGACACTCGCTGTTTTAATAAACGAAAAGAGAAATGATATGCACGAAATAGACATAGACATATCACCAGAAAAAAACGAAATATACAGAATACTCAGGGGTAAGGCGAGTTTTCTCGGACAATGGTCAGAAGAACAAGTTGTAATACTAAAGTGTGATAAAAAAGATTCACCGTTTGATTTGAAATTAAATACGAACAGGTTACCTCGACCATTTACTAACATGTTCGTGTTTGGAAGAATACTACTCATACGAATGGACGATAACGCCGATCCACAAAATTTTACGCTAAGAGAGTACCAAAGACTCGTAAGTAAAACTCACCCGAGAACACGTTCATCTTCGACTTTAATCGGAAGACCCTTGAGTAGGAATGTAAGCTACTCCTCTGAAGACAGCCTGTGAATACTTCATACACAATTGAAAATGTGATTCAGCCCATTGCATAGGATTTGTCATTTTTATACCAAACGGGTTCTCGTTTACAACTTTCATGAAATCTTCGCTACCGTATTTTTCTTGGTTTGATGCTCTACTCATAGATTCATCGACCTTTTTTAACCACAAAACATGTTCTTCATTTTTAGGGTCAAACTTTTTTACAAACGACATTATATAATTAATTCTCACACATTCTTTAACCTGTAATTTAACCTTTCTTTGTATCTCGTCTGATCAGCAATACCGTCAATCTCCTGACCACGCACGCTTATTCTTAACAAGTCGTCTTTGTATTCAAAGTCGTAACAGTAAAAATAAGATACACCAGTTGCCAAAGACATGAAATCGAGGTCGCTCTTTGTTTTTTCTTCGATGTGTACGTATTTACTTATCTCCTGAGGTGTTCGTTTTTTTGCATTTTTATTAGGGTCAATCATTGCAACCGGATTTGATAAATTCATAACGGGCCATACACCGAATGACGAACGGTATCTACATATGTACCTCACACAGTTACGAGCGACGCGTGCTTCGCTAAAACAGAGTATACGTGGGCGTCCGTGTGGGTCTGTCATGGTTGTGTACCCACCGCGAGTTACATTTATAAAGTGAAATTCCATTTATTATATTAAAACAAAAAACCTTAAGTAATTATATAAATGAACTTCCCCAAAACACCAGGTCAATGTGAGTATTTAAGAGTTATACAGTCTCCAAAACCAATTATTATTACCACCGGTCCAGCCGGTTCTGGTAAAACCATGTTTGCGTGTCAGCTGGCCGCAGAACAACTTAGAGAAAAACAAGTAAAACGTTTAATACTTACACGACCTATCGTTGCGGCGGACGAAGATATGGGGTATTTACCCGGTGAAATGGAAAGGAAAATGGAACCTTGGACACGACCAATGATGGACGTTTTTGAAAATTATTTAACCCGTAATCAACTCGAACAACACGTTCGTATAGAACCGCTTGGTTTCATGCGTGGTAGAACGTTTAACGATGCGTTTATAATTGCAGATGAAATGCAAAACAGTACACCAAACCAAATGAAAATGTTACTTACACGTCTCGGCGATAATTCAAAAATGATCGTTACTGGTGACCTGAAACAAAGTGACCTGGGTCCAAGAAACGGTTTAGCCGATCTTGTTAAACGTATAAAAGGTTTAGAATTAGATTATATCGAACATGTCATCATGAATGAAGATGACATCTTGCGACACCCCGCAGTTGCTGAAATTTTGAAACTGTACTAATGTTTTTTCATTTCACTTATCCTATTTTTAACGTCTGAAACTTTTTGTTTATACTGAGACAGTTCCTCATTATAAATATCATACCATTCTTTCATCTGCTTGAGTATATTTTTGTTACGATAATACCACGATATTACATCTTTACTTACCTTATCACATGCCGAATATTCTTCCATTATATACTTATTATCATCTTTGGACATGGATATATTATGAAATTCTAATATGTTTTCGAGTTGCGCCATGTTATTAACATTATCAGCATTAAGCGTATCGATATACTCCAAATCAGATTCGAACATATATTTAGTTGGATATTATTTTTTTAATGACTTTTACAGATTTATTTTCATCTATTTCCCACCATTTACCATAAAATACTTTATTAAGAAAGTCAGGTACATATGTATAATCTATATCAACCTCATTAGATGGTAATGGTATTATATCTACACCAAGTTGTTTAAATACACCTTTATCGTGACTAATTATAGGTTTATTAAAATATTTAGCTTCTAAATGTAATAAACCAACACCCTCACCCCTTGTACACGTCACACAATAATCACACAAATTGAAAAGAGAAGCTAACTGTTCATCAGAAATACGCTCCGTTATAACTCTAATATTCTTAGTTATTGTTAAATTATCAGGTTTATTTGTTTTAACAATAAGTATATGTTCAGTATTTTCAAGTACATTTGCAAAAATTCTTGTGAGTGTTGTTACATTTTTACGAATATCATTAGTTCCATTATATAAAAACACAAGTTTTGAAGAATCACGTGTTTTATGTATTACTTTAGGTTTCGAACGAATGAGTGAAGATGTCCAATAATTTAGTGCTTTACATTTAACTCCGTGTTTCAATAATATATCTTTAAGATAATCATATGGTACTATAACTTCATCAAAAAGTTTCATTTTTTCTATGATATCTGGGTGTACATCGTTTGTTTCGAACATTGTACACAAATTAACGGTATCATAATTATTTCTTAATTCCTCTACTATTTTTTGCCAATATGGGTAAGTCTCTATGAGTTCAGAAAGTGTAAACGTAGATGGTGTATCATCACTCGATATACCGAGATCTTGTTGTAAAAAAAACCGTCCGTGAATTTTACCGAACATATTAATATATAAAATACTAATTCTTTAAAGCTTCTTCGAATGTTATAAATTTTCTATTAAGATTATCTTGTTTATGACCACCGTTAGGTCCAGAGCCATATTTAGGTGTGTTATACAATTTTTCTACATCGTTTATATTTTTAAAATTCAATTTTTTTGATATTATAATATCATTTGCTATAAAAAAACAATTGACACCCGCGTAAGTACTGTATACTAGAGAATAATTATATTTTTTACCCAATTTATATAACGATAATAAAGATGCACCAAAATAATTCGTTTCGTCCCATGTGGCATCTTTATCATATATTACAATCTTATCTTCATGAGGTAAATGTGTTGCATTATATTCACATATTATTATATCACACGTATATTTTTTTAGTACTTCGTTTAGGCAATAAAAATCATTAAAATCTATATCAACAGATAATAAATTTATATGCTTTTGAACATTATATTTTTCAAATAAGTTTGTTATATTTTCTTTATTTATAAATTCTTTTTTCAAATTTATTTTATCATTTTCGTATCCAGCGTCCATTAATAAACCTTTCCATCCAAGCATTTCCGACAACACTCTTGTATTACATTCAGTTCCAGATTCGACACCAAATTCGACATAATTTTTATTATAAATATCATTTCCATAAATTAAATTTACGAGTTGTATAGTTATACCATCTTCACCAAACTGTGAAAATTTTTTTGATTCGTATATACTTAAATTAATTTCATCTGTTATCGTATTTAAACAATAATTCAATGTAGTATCTACATATTTATTATCATTCGGAAAAGCCAAATAATTATCCCAATCCAAATATTCAAATCTTTTATATCCCAACTTTACCAATTCTTCAAATGGGGTACTAACATCTTTTAAACCAACAACAGAAGGATCTATTTTCTGATAATTATGTTCAAAACATATTATCGGTTTATATTTTGATATAGTTTTCTCACCACCTTTTATAACCAATCCTTCGGCACCCTCTACATCAATTTTTATAAAATCTAAACCTGGTAACTCGTATGAATCCAATGTTGTAACCATTATCTCCTCACCACCTTTTCCAATACCAAGACCACCTTTGTTACACCCACCTCTTAAAATATCTTTGTCCGCGGTGTCTAATCCAGCCATGTTACATGTCATATTACGATGACCTAAACCATTTCTATATAAAGTAATTCTATCGTTATATTTATTAATTTGTACATTTTTCGTAAGAATATTATATAATTTTTCTTGTGGTTCAAATGCCCATATTTTAATATCGGGACTAAAACCTGCATAACTTATCGCGTGACATCCTATATTTGCACCTACGTCGACTACATATTTAGAATTTTCTACATATTGTTTTAACATACCATTAATTATATGGTGTTCAAATACTTTTCCGGAAGACATATGGTTGCGTATCCAACAATCTTCTACGTCTATATAAAATATACCATTCGGTGTATTAACAGTGTTCATTATTAAAGATTACTATCTTTTCTTTAATATAATGAGAATATCTTACGCTATTTGTGTATGTAATGAATCCCGCGATTTATTTTCACTCGTATCGTTCTTACTAAAAGTCAAAGATGAAGAAGATGAAATTAATATTTTAATAGATACTACGCACGTTACTGAAAATGTTAAAAATGTTATAAAGTATTTTGGTGATAAAATAGTTACGTGTGAGAGAGAATTTAACGACGGCGACTTTGCCAAACACAGGAATTATCATATCACAAAGTGTACAGGTGATTACATATTCGTTATAGACCCAGACGAAATGCCAAAGGAAAAACTCATTAAAAACATTAAAAAAATGTTAGAAGATTCAAAGGCGGATTTAGTTTTGGTACCGAGAATAAATATTCACCCGGGGTTTACACAAGAATGGCTCGAAAAGTGTAAGTTTAGAACAAATGAACTCGATTGGATAAATTGGCCAGATTATCAGGGTCGAGTTTTTAGAAAATTGGAACAAATAATGTGGGGTAAACACTTACACGAAACCATAACGGGTGCAGAAAGAATAATAAATTTACAAGCCGATCCAAGTATAGCCATGTGGCACATAAAATCTATTGAGAAACAGGATAATAGATGGAAAGAAAATGGCGACTATAACTTTATAAAATCAGGACAAGACAACTTATACGAATCTATGATATAAAAAAATATTTTTATACTATAAATGAGTAGATTTGAATCCGAAATAGGATTTTTTACAGTTTTTTTAATTATAGTTCTTGCTGGTGTCTATATATGGACATCCTATAATGCCATAGAACTGAACAAAAACTGTAGTTCTAGTTCAGTAGACATTTCAAAAAAGTATAAAGATCTCGAAAAGTACTTAAAGTATGCAATGACCGTAGCTGTATCTATACCCGCGGGTATGTTTCTCATGAAACTCGTAGAAAACGAAGCGATTCTGTTCACGATAATATACAGTTTATTCGGTATAATATCGGCGGCTATAGCCATGGATATATTGAAAAACCCAGACTGTGAAAGTGTATCCACAGATAAAAAGAAAGAACAGGGGTGGATCACACTTGGTGCGTTTATAAGTGTTTTTGTTTTAGCGTGTATATACGGATTTTATAAACGAAGTAAATATTAATAATGGAGATACGAGAATCCATTTACCTTTTACTCATGCTCCTGGCCTACGTGGTTCGTAGAGCAGGGACATTTTCTTTAGAAGAAAAAATGAAAATGATCGATTTTATAACTTACGTAGCTAAAAACTCATACATTAGCAATAGCAGCAGCAGTCAATCCCGTGAATGCGACCATAGCACCACGTCCTACATTACGCATGGCGAATGATTCAAACTCCTCCTCTGTTAACGTCGTAAACGCTTTCGTTACACTATACGTCGCTAACAAAGTAGAAAATAAACCTAAAAGTGAAAATGGTAAGTAGTGTGTTTGTTCTATAACGTTCAAACCCGTAAGCGACCAATTTGTTGCTCCAAACACAGAACCGTACATTGCCGCTCGACCGTTAACGGCTTCTATGAATGGTAAATTAGGTCCGGGTGGTGGTTCGTTTGAACCCGTCGCAGGGCGTCTAAACTTTTTGTGTTTTGGTCGTATGGGTGAAAATTGAAGTTTTAAATTTAAGGAACGGTTAATCATTTTTTTTATCATCTTTCCTCTCCTTTAATAACCTTTTCAGTACATACAAACTCAAAAGTAAACCAATAACTGAGTATGTCGCGGAAACATTAGCACCTTTTCTGTACTGGTAAACAATCCAAAGGGTAGATGCAAGTATACCTATCAAAACCTGTTCGAGACTATAAGCTCTCATTGTTTTAGTATTAAATAAGTCTCTAGCGTAATACATCATTTCGACGGTACCGAATATCATGGCTAAAACTGCTATGTTATCGTCGGTGTTCATTATATTTATTAAAGAAATTAATTCTTATAAGAGTATAAAATGTCACAAACCCCTGAAAAAATCGTCGCGAACTATGATTCTAAATCAAAAAAGTCAAAAGACGTTGCTTTAGAAATGAAAAAAATCGTAGAAAGGTACAAAGGTAAACGTATCACGAAAGAAAACGTGTGTGTTCTCGTTTCTACGCTCATGCTTCAAGCTCAAAACCTTAAAAATATATCTGGTCCAGATAAAAAAGATCTTGTAATGGATTTAATCTTTTCGATAATCGAACAAATCGACGAAGGCGATACCGATACCGAATTCGAAACACTTCTTAAGGCTATGGTACCCGGTATGATCGATAGTTTTGCGCTCATGTTAAAAACGAGTACAGGGTGCAAAAAAATGTTCGGATGTTTTCGATAAATAAATAGTATAAAGTTTCAATTTGTTTTATAAATACAATGAAATTTCCAAACTTGGAAACTATGGTAATGTATGGAATATATACGGTCAGAGATCTCATCATGTACACACAAAATAAACTTAATAAAAAACGGGTTCGCGTTCTAAACGAGTGTGACCATTGTTCGTTCGTATACTACGGAAACTTTTGTAATAATTGTAACGATATTAAAAATAATTCGCTCGTATAAAACAATGCAATGTCCTATACAACCGTTGTTACTTATACGACCAAATTAAGAAATGAGGTAAAAAGTGATTGTTTATGTTGCGCGGAAAGAAAACTTATAAGAAATCTTAAACACGATTTTTTAAAAAGGGGGTACCGTGCACACCAATTCAAATCCTGGCTTAACAGGAAGTGCGGAACATTAGTGATACGACGCGAAACCAGTTACGGTGACGGAATATCACTACCGTGTGTTTTGTGTAGAAAAGTCATAGATAAGTACGAACTCAAATGGATCGCCTACGATGGTAAGACATGGATTCACTCTAAAAGAACACCATGTCTTCCAAAATCGCGTCCCACGAATAAACAAAGGAAACGATTAGGATTTGTTGGTTTTAATAATTAAACCTAAAGCCATTTCTAAATTGTTCTCGTTTCGTTTGAGTGGCTTTTCTCTTTTCAAACGTAACGTCTCGTTTTTCCCCGTCGAACTTGTTATATCGCTCAGTTTTTTCGTATTTGAAACGATAGGTATAACTCTATCTGGTACAGGTTCAATTTCTATTTCCTTAGGTTTTTCTACGTCGACTACATTATTTTCCCTAAACTGTTCAATAGTTAAATCACCACCGAACACAGCTAATCTTTGTCTATGCGGAGCTCGTTTTATTTGTCCTATCTTATCGAAAAGTTTTCGGCGCATCATAACCATATTACCGCATATAAGTCCACCGCGATTACACCCATACTTATCTATTGCGTACGTTTTCATACAACTCCATGAACAGAA
>Ga0255766_10001988_pt1 | contig 18487 bp, 10 predicted proteins | sample 071ome_23_FD_179966 | JGI IMG/M metagenome (GOLD analysis project Ga0255766, IMG submission 179966) | Coastal salt marsh microbial communities from the Groves Creek Marsh, Skidaway Island, Georgia - 071403BT metaG (version 2) | ecosystem: Environmental > Aquatic > Marine > Intertidal zone >... | reverse complement strand
CAAGAACTCTCAGCAAAAGTGGATGACTTAACTGCTAGAATAGAAGTACTGGAGGCTAATTAATGGCAGATATCATTAATGAAGGTAACTCCAAAGTAGAGGTAGTCGATTCCTCTACTGATGCTCTCGCTAAAATAATTGCAGAACTCAATGGTGTCCTTCGTGTAGAACAAACAAATAAATCTTTAAATTTCTATAATCCTAATGACCAGATGGAGACTGGCGACGAAACTGATGATAATGAAGGAGCGGCTTCTACCTTTAATGGTTTACAAGTAGCAGATTCAACTATTCATATCCAATCTGGAGATGGAGTTACTGTCCCAGAATCAAATCTTTATATTGATGGTAAGTCAATTATCTCTGATAAAACTCTTGCTATTGGTACTACTGGTCAAAAAGAACTTCACTTCGGTACAAATGGTACACAATGGGTAAAGATTACTGAATCTGGTTATTTAGATTTTAATAAATTAACTATTCAAGGAGATGAAGGTACAGCTGGACAATTAATTAGAAATGCTGGAAATGGAACTATTGAATGGTATACACCAGACAATAGAAATGCTTTCGGAACAATATCTATTGGTGGAACTGATGTTGATGCTGATTCTGTAGGAGATAGTTTAAATCTTGTTGCTGGAGATAACGTATCTATATCTGCAGATAATGTAACAAATACAATCACAATAAATGCTGACCAACCAAATATATTTTCAACAATATCAGTTAGTGGACAGTCTGATATAACAATAGACCAAGCATCAGATACTTTAACTTTTGCTGCTGGTAGTGGAATACAATTAACAACTGACCCAAACACAGATACCTTGACTATTACTTCTACTGTAAGTGGTGGTAGTACTGAAGATGTCTTCAAAAGTATAGCTGTTAGTGGTCAATCATCAGTAGTAGCAGATTCTTCAACAGATACTGTTACCTTTGTAGAGGGAGATGGAATTGAAATAACTACAGATGATGCTACAGACTCAATAACTTTTAGAAATAATAAAACAAGACTTCTATCAAAGTTAGGTTATTTTTCATATACAGAAACTGATGGAAATGTTACTGAATTACCACTTAGAAACTTTTTTATTAATAATTCAACCTCTTTACCAGTAAACGGTGGCGGTTCAGTGGTAGGTCTCTCAACCCGTGCTTTACGTCTGCTAGAATCAGATGGTAGTACTTATAGTTTTATGATTATGCCAGCTAATGCTGCTGGGGATAGTCTAACCCTCACATTTACAAAATCTGATGGAAGTACTTTAACTAAAGATATAGAAATGGTGGCATAAATTGGCAGCTGTAACACCCGTAAGAGGCGATTATAACCAACTTAATGAACTTATTGGACTAGCGGAGTTCCAAGCAAGTGAATATGTAGACATCTCTGATGGTGGTACTGGCGCAACTACTGCTTCTGGTGCAAGGACAGCTTTAGGTTTAGAAATTGGTACAGATATACAATCTTGGGACCAACAACTTGACGATATTTCTGCATTAGCCGTAACAGATGGCGGATTTATTGTTGGAGATGGTAATACTTTTGTTTTAGAAACAGGAGATACTGCTAGAACTTCATTAGGATTAGGAACTTCTGATTCCCCGACTTTCGTAGGTTTAACTCTTACTGGTGGTATGACTATATCTGGAGACTTAACTGTTTCTGGTACTACAACAACAATTAGCTCAAATATTGTTGAAATAGGCGATTCAATAATTGAATTAAACTCAGATTACTCTGGTTCAACTCCAACTGAGAATGCTGGTCTTGAAGTAAACAGAGGTGGTGGAACTGAACCTAATAAAACACTTATCTGGGATGAAACAAATGACTATTGGACTGTTGGTGGAGAAACATTTGTAGCAGGTAACTTTGCTGGTGCTATAGATTCTACTGCAGTTCTTGCAGATGGTGTTACTGCAACTACACAATCTCCATTAGATAATTCAACAAAAGTAGCTACAACTGAATATGTAGATTCAGCAGTAGCACAAGAAAACGAATTAGCAGAGATGAACGATGTTACTCTTACTAATTCACAAAATGGAGATTTTTTACGATATAACGGTAGTGTATGGATTAATGATGCAGTTGATTTAGCAACAGATACTGTTGGAGATTTCGTACAATCTATCACTGCTGGAGATGGATTAGCCATAGATGTTACTTCTGGAGAAGGTCAAACTCCTACACTCTCTGTAAATGTTGACGATAGTTCTATAGAAATAGCCACAGATACATTACAAGTAAAAGCTTTAGGTATCACAAATGCAATGCTTGCTGGTTCAATTGAAAATGCAAAATTAGTAAACAGCGATATAACTTTTACAGATGGAACAACTGCAACAGTAGCTTCACTTGGAGATACAATTACATTTACTGGTGGAACTGGTGTAACAATTGCAAACACTGCTGGTAACTTTGATGTCAGTTTTGATTTAAGCGAAGTTAGTTCTGAAGTTACTGAAGCTGCACAAGATGCAATAGATGCTTTACTTACTGCTGGTACTCAAACAAGAATAACAGTAGCTTATGATGACAATGGTAATTCACTTAGTTATACAGTAGATGATAATTTAGCAAATTACGATAACACAAATACAGCTTTTATAGACTTAACTGACTTATCAGTAGCTACTGGTTCTGGTTTAACTTATAACTCTGCAACTGGGGAGTTTGGAACATCTGCAATACCTAACTCACAATTAGAAAATGATTCTATAACAATTAATTCTTATTCTACTGCTTTAGGTAGTTCAGTAACATTAGTAACAGATGATATAGCAGAATCTGGTACTCCTACAAATCTATATTTTACAGACGAAAGAGCACAAGACGCTATAGACTCAGCATTTAGTGCGGGAACTCATACATTAATAACTTATGCTTACGATGATAATGCAAACTCTTACTCTTTAACAGTTAATGATGACTTATCTCTATACGACAATACAAGTTCTGCATTTATAACATTAACTGATTTATCTGGAGGAACTGGTGTCACTTATGATAACTTAACTGGTCAAATTTCAATAGGACAGGAAGTAGAAACAACTTCTGATGTTCAATTCAATAGTGTACAAGTAGATGGAACTTTAACTTCTGACGATATAACATCTACAAATATCAGTATTGCTGGTAATGCGACAATCACTGGTAACTTAACTGTTCAAGGAACTACAACAACTATAGACTCAAATACTGTAAATATTGGGGATAACACATTAGTTCTTAATGCAGACGAAACTGGAGCGCCATCACAAGATGCTGGTATTGAAATTGAAAGAGGAACAGATACAAATGTATCTTTTATCTGGGATGAATCTGCTGGTAAGTGGACTGTTGATGAGCTAGGCTCACATACAATTGTTGCTACTACCTTTGAAGGTAATTTAACTGGAGACGTAACTGGTAATGTTTCTGGAACTGCTGGCTCTTTACTTAACGCTCAAGATTTCTCATTAACTGGAGATGTAACAGCATCAGCAGTTAGTTTTGATGGAACTGGTGCAGTAGCACTTACAACAACAATAGGTGCTGGCGCAGTAGAGTTTGCAATGATTGACGGTGCTGCAGTTATCACTGGAACAGAGACAATAGCTTCTAATTCTACTGATGATACATCTTTCCCTACAACTAAAGCTGTTGTAGATTATGTAGCTGCTCAAATCACTTTAGAAGCTTTAGATATAGCTGGAGATACTGGAACTGGTGCGGTTGACCTTGATTCTCAAAGTTTAACAATAACTGGTGGAACTGGAATAACAACCACTGCTGCAAATCAAGCTATAACTGTAGACATTGACAGTACAGTAGTTACATTAGATGGAACTCAAACTTTAAGTAACAAAACACTTGAAGCTACAACTATAGCTGGACATCTGATACCCGACACAGATGTTACCTATGACTTAGGTTCTAGTACATTTAAGTTCAGAGATTTATATCTAAGTGGTACATCTATCTACTTAGATACAAATACAATAACTTTAAATAGTGGAAACTACGAATTTAGTGATGGTTCAAATATCATCACAATGCCAATTGCTTCTACTGATACATTAGTCGCTAGAGAAACATCTGATACATTAACTAACAAAACAGTTGTCGATACTGATAACGTTATGGTTAAAACCTTTGAAGTTGATGTACATAATGGTAAATATCGATTTAATGGAGTATCAGAAGCTGTTCTTAACTTAGAAGCAAATGTAACTTATAGATTTGATTTATCACATAGTACATTAGCAACTGATGAATTTGCTTTATCAGAAACTGAAGATGGAGAGAACACACAAGTATCTTTTACTGACACTTCACAAAGTTTTGATGGAGAAGGTATAGATGAGTTCTTCCAATTTGAAATAGTTGGACACGGATATTCAACTGGAGATGAAGTTATTTATGATGCAAATGGATTATTTGAAATTGGAGGCTTAACAGATGGAGACACATACTATATAATTGTTATAGATGTAGATACACTTCAATTAGCTGCTTCAGCTTCAGATGCAACAGCTGGAACAGAAATAGAATTAGTAAACTCAGCTCAATCTGGAAATCATGATTTAATTACAAGAACATATACCTACGGTACAGAATATACAACTGGAGTTACATCAGTTGGAACTCAAGGACAAGCAGGAGCTTATAAAGATTTACGAGTACATACAACTACTCCAGTACTTTTCCCATATTCTAAAAATAACTCTAATAGAGGTGGACAAGGTAAAGGTAGACCAGAGAGTGCTGGACGATTTGTTGGTTTAGATACTGAAGACACAATAGTTAACAAAACAATTGACCTAGAACAAAACACAATTCAAATTACTTATGCAGTTACTGTTGCAACTGGTTCTGATGGAAACAATAAATATTTTATAGACGGAGAAGAAACAGCTTCATTAGCTCTAGTTTCTGGATTTACATACATATTTGACTTATCAGATTCATCAACTGCATCACACCCTTTTGCATTGAATACTGAAAAAGATGGTACAGGAACTAACCTAACTAGCGGTGTAACAACTGTAGGAACTCAAGGTTCAGCAGGAGCATATTTATCAATCGCTGTAAACTCAACAACTCCAGACTTAGTATATTATTATTGTTCAGTACACTCTGGAATGGGTGGAGACGCAGTATTGACTGTAGCTGGTGCAGACTTGTCTACACAAACAACTGATGATTTAACACAAGGTAGTACAAATCTTTATTACTCAGATACTTATGTAGATAATCATTTACAAGGTGGAACTGGTATTGACTACAATGCTGGAGTTATTTCTGTAGATGATGGAATAATTACTTCTCAAAGCGTCAAAGGTACCCCAGTAGGAACAGACCAAGTTCTTATTTATGACGTAGCTGGTACTGCATTAAAAAGAATAACAATATCTGATATAGTCTCACAAGCTGGTGCTGGCTCAATGAATAGCTTTACTTTAAGTGACGGTTCTTTAACAACACCAGTTACTGACGGCGATACTGTAACTATCAATGGAACTACAGACGAAATAGAGGTTTCAGTAGGAACTGATTCAGTAACAATTGGTTTACCAGATGAAGTTACAACAGATGTAAACGGTGCAATACACGTTAAAGCTAAAAATGAATCTGGTGGAACAATTACAAAAGGAACTCCAGTATATATATCTGGACAATCTGGTTCTGGTCAAGAGTTTACAGTAGATGTAGCTGACGCAGATGACTCTGCAAAAATGCCAGCAGTCGGTATTGCTTATGCAGACTCTAATAATAACTCTGAAATAACAATTGTTACACACGGTAAGTTTATCGGAATTGACACTTCTTCATTTACAGTAGGAGATGATTTATATGTTTCTACAACTGGAACATTAACAAACACAGCTCCAGCTGGAGAAGCTTCTGGAATACAAAAGATTGCTAAGGTAATTAGAGTAAACGCAAGCTCTGGTCAAATTTATGTTATGGGTGCAAGCAGAACAAATGCTACACCTAACTTAGATGATGGAGATATATTTATAGGTAACGCTTCTAATCAAGCAGTCACAGCTTCACTAGATACTAAGATTTCTGATTACTTAGGAGCTGGTGGAGATATCACAATTGGTGGTAACTTAATAGTTCAAGGTACAACTACAACAATAGATTCTACAAGTATTAATGTACAAAATGCTTTCGTCTTTGAAGGAACAACAGATGATAACTTTGAAACTACATTAACAGTTGTAGACCCTACTGCTGATAGGACAATATCATTACCAGATGAAGATGGAACAGTAGCTTTAAACACTGCTTCATTAATTTCTGGTCAATCAGCATTAGTTGGTTCACTAGACACAACAAATGACTTAGTATTGCTATACGACGATAGTGCAACAAGCTTAGTAAAAGTAGATGTTGCTACATTATTAGCAGCTGCTGGTGCTGGTTCTTTCAATGACTTTACTATACAAGCTGATACTGGAACACCAGAAGTAGTAGCAGACGGAAATACAGTAACATTTACTGGCGGAACTGGTATTGATACTTCTGTATCAGCAACAGATACTATAAATATAGCTATCGATAGTACTGTACTAACAACATCAAGCAGTATTAATGACCTATCCGATGTAGATGCTAGTGCTCCACAAAACGAACAAGTCTTACAATATAATTCTTCCACTGGTAAATATGAACCAGCTTATGTTTCTGGCGGTGGTGGCGGAGGCACACCAGATGCGATTGAAATAACTAACTTCTTAGGAATTAAAAAATATATACCAGTATCCAACTCTGAAATACCGTTTACTGAAACAGATGGTACAACAGATACTTCTGACCCATTACCAATTACAGGTTCTGTATTAGATTTCCAAGAAACTTCAGATGGAATAACATTCGTTGATGATGATATTCAATTAGCTGTATCAGAAGATACTTTCTCTGTTATAGTAGATACACAAGGAACAACTGCTGTAACTACTGAGGAAACAGCTGACGAAATTGGTTTCTTTACTGAGGGAACTAAGAGAGGTTTTGTTGATAATCTAGGTTTTGCTGTAGGCGAAGGTGGAATGGGTTTCAGAAACAATGATGTTTATGACGAAAATTCTACTATAAAACAAGGAGATAACATGATGATGGTAGGACCTATAACTTTTTCTGGTACAATAACAGTGAACGGGAGATTAGTAATTGTCTAAATTAGAAGTAAATCAAATAAGTAAAACACCTACTGGTACAGAAGTAACCATACAGTCTGACTTATATTTAGATGCACCAGTAAAATTTGCATCTTATACAACTGCACAAATCAATGCTTTACAAAATCCAGTTGATGGACAATTGGTATATGATACTGATGAAGGAACTGTAAAAGTATACAAAGGTAGTACTTCTGTTTGGACACAAGTAGGTGGAACAGAGCATACACAAGCTTTTAATACAATAAGCGTTCAAGGACAGTTAGATGTAGTAACAACTACACAAAATGATTACATTATTTTTACTGCTGGGGATGACATAACAATTACTACTAATCCAGCAAATAAAACAGTCCAATTCGACGTTGCACCTTTAGATACTTCTGCTGTAGGACAACATATTATACCTTCAACAGATAATTTATATGATTTAGGTAGTTCAAGTTTTAAATGGGCTGATGCTTATATTCAAGACACAATACACATGGGTAACTCCAGTATTCAAGCAGTCAATATAGGTGTCAATGATGACAAAATTACATTCTCTGACAAGATTGAATTAGACGGAATAATAGATTCTTCTGGTGGTGCTGGTATTGAAGTTGATGGAAATATGAACATTGACTTAGTAAAAACAGATGAATTAAGAGAAAAAACTACTTCCAATGGTATTGCCTTAACAAATGATTTAGTTCTTGGAAGCGGTGTAACAATAGACTTTACTAATGGTTCTGCTACTGGTTTATCTGGTGGTGGAGGCGGTACTAATGCAAACTTATTAATGAACGGTGCTTTTCAAGTATGGCAATATGGAACTGCTGGTATAAATACAGCAAACGGAAGACCTCAGTCTGCAGATAGATGGGTTACTACAACAAGTAACTCTCAGATTACTCAAGCAACTTTTGCTCAAGGTCAAAGTGATGTTCCAGCGAACCCAGAGTATTATGCTAGATGGATTAGTTCAAGCACTGGTACTTGCATAATGGAACAAAGGATTGAAGGAGTACACACTGCACAAGGACAACAAGTTACTTATAGTTTCTGGGCTAAAACAACTTCTGGAACTAAAACACTAGATATAGACTTTACACAACAATTTGGTGTAGCTGGTGGATATTCTGCTGCTGTTACCACTGCTGGAGACCAACACACAATTACTACTACTTGGACACAATTTAGTGGAACAGTGTCAATACCAAGTACATCTGGAAAATCATTAGGTACTGCTTCTAATCAAGCTATACATGATTGCTTAAAGTTTCAATTTAAACATGCTGGTTCTGCATTTGAAATACATTTTGCAAATGTAAAAGTAGAAATGGGTGGTAGTGTTACTTCTTTTGAAAGACCTCATTACAACGAAGAGCTTACTAAATGTACAAGATTTTTCCAAAAAGTAGGTGCTGGAACAGATGCTATTATTGGTTGGGGTGGTGGTTCTCGTAACAATGTTCTGGACGGGATACTTCCATATAAACTTGGACCTATGTACAGATTTCCTACAAAAATACACTCTGGACAGTATCGCTTTGTAAGAGGTACTGACTCAGAGTATGGAAACTACTTAAACCATAACTTCAACTCTCATAAAGATGATGTTGGTTGGGGTTGTTGGAATGTAGATATTGGTAATAAAATAGTAAACTATTTCGTAACAATTGCAGGCAATAACTCAAGCATGAGATGGTATTGGGATGCGGAGATACAATAATGGAATTAAATGAAGACAGACAAATTTTAGAAAATATAGATTATATTGAAAAATGCTATGGACCTACCGAAGATTTGGAACTAATTAATATTTGGTTCATAGAAGATATAGACAACATATCTTGTAATCCAGACTACGAAAATGTAGAAGGCGATTATTGGTGCGATATGGTTAAAGAATGGATTGCAATAGAAGGAAATGAATTTACAGAAAAAAGGTATCCAGTAGATGAAGCTTAAAAAATACTATAATAATGTTATGATATGCCTTTCAATATGGCATTACAAAACATTTCCTAGTATTTTGACTTTTCTAAAGTTTATACATAATGAAGCAAAGGCTATGATTAATGAGTAAAATTACAGTATCAGAGATAGAGAGTCCTAGTAATTCTCCTATTATCGTTAGTTCTGGTATTAATTTCAATATACCTATAAGAATTAAAAATTATACAACTGCAGAAATAAACGCATTGTCTGGAAATGTTTCTGGGGATTTAGTATATGACTCTACAGTAGATTTATTAAAGATATTTAATGGTAGCGACTGGGATGAAGTTGGTGGATTACCAAATGCATTTGATGTAATTAATGAAGAATCAGTAGGTACTGGTGTTACTGTTGACGGAGTTTTGCATAAAGATAATCAAGTTCATGTAGATGTAATAAATGAATTAACAGACCAAGCTGGTGTAGAAGTTGATGGTGTACTTCTAAAAGATAGAACAATTAGTGCAGATGTGATTAACGAAAAATTATCTAACACTGGTGTAACTATTGAAGGTACATTATTTAAAGACGGAGACGCTACAGTTGCAGGAAATGCATTACCAGACCAAGATGATACTCATGATTTAGGAACATCTGGTCAACAATGGTCAAATTTATGGCTAGGTACTGGATTAAAAATGGGTGTACATACAGTAACTCATGATGCTAATAGTATTATTTTTCCTAATAAATTAGCAGTAGATGAAATAGTAGAAAAAACTGCTGCAGCTGGTACAACATTCACTAATAAAGTAATTTTTGAAGGAGATATTGATGCACAAAATGTGGGTACTGTTGCTGGTTTACCTACTGGTGCTATAGAAAAAGTAGCTCAATCTGTTTGGAGTGGGGAACAAAACTATTCTTCTATCAGTACATTTACAGATGTACATTCTGATTTAGATGTAACAATAATTCCAGCTACAGTAAATAGTAAGTTTTTATTAATAGGACAAATAGTATGTTCTGTTTCTGGAACAACTACTGTTAATTTTAGATTTACAAGAAATAATACTGGTATAGGACTGGGAGACACTGGTTCTACTGGTCAAACTGGCTGGAGAACATTTAACTCTTCTACCGCTTGGGCTTCAACAACTACAGGTGTTTATGTAGATGAACCAGCTACTACAAGTCAACTTACTTACAGAATACAATTTAGACCTTATGATTCTAGTAGAAACACAACTTTTAATAATTCTTATAATGGTGGTTCGGGAGATGATTATAGAGGTATATCATCATTAACAGTATTGGAGCTTAAGTCATGATAGAAAAAGATTTTTTTGCAGATGCAGTAAATGAATTATATCCAGATTACCCATTTACTTGGACTGGTGTTATAAGAACTCAAAATGATTTTGATGCTTTCTTTAGATGGGTAGATGAAGAACCAGAAGGTGCTAGTTTTGATGACATTATGGCAAAAAAACAAGAACTAGAAAATGAGTATCAAACAACTGAATATTCAAGATTAAGAGCAGATGCGTATCCTTCTTTAAAAGAGTTTGCAGAAGCCTATACAGAAAAAGAAATATTAGGCAACTCAGAAAAGTGGGATGAATATGTGGTAAAATATAATCAAGTCAGAGATGACTATACAAATCCAGAGGAAATTCCAACACCATGAGTACGATTAGAGTATCACAAATAGAGTCACTAGATGCACAAAACGTGCCATTGATTGTTAATTCAGAATTACAACTAAATACTCCAATTACAATTTTAAATAAAACTCAAGCTGAAATTGATGCTTTAACAGGTGTTGCTAGAGGTCAAATTCTATTTAACACAGATACGGGCACTTTAACACAGTATAATGGAGTTAAGTGGGTTGAGTATAATCAAACAAAAGTAAACATAGGATTGGTGGTAGCTCTTGGCTAAAGAAATGATACAAAGTTATTACGAGGTTAATGCAGCCTCTAATACTATCATTGTAAATAAATACATTAAGCAAGAAGAATTTTATCTTATTACTGATGTAGAAACTGGAACTATTGTAGTAAACTTTTCTGACCCAGAATTAGCAATAGCTAGTTGGTCATGGGACGAAACAACAGAAAAAACAACTCTTACAACTGTTGCTGATTTAGATGCACTTGGTGTAACAGACAGTTCAAAACTTCAGATAATAGTCGAAAGACCTTATCAAGAAATTGAAGTTGCGGACTCTCTCTTAGACCCAGTACATAAAATTCGTGTATCAACTCCAGAGAACTTAATTGATACTGACTTTGAGTATGGTCTTCAACCTACTAAGTGGGAGACATTAGAGTTATCTCAAAACTATCCATCATTTTATGTTGCTGATGGAGATTCAGCTTTAACTATAGTAACAGACGTTACTGCTGTTGCTGGTTCAGATTTGATAACTGTAACTTGTTCAGATGAACATGGATTAGTTTTAGGAACTCCTATTGATGTGCAAGGTTTAACTTCAAGAACTGCAGAAGGTAAATTCCTAATTAAATCTGCAGATACAACAACATTTGTTTACCAAGCTAAAGCGTCACAAAGTAGTACTGGTTCTATAGGTTCTATTTATACAACTGTAACACCGGGTCAGTTCTATTCTGGTTCTCAAATAAGTTATGACACAGATACTGGTGTACAAACAGATGGTGCTGCTAACTCAACATTAAGTATTGAAACACCTAATCCACACGGATTCGTTGATGGTTCAAACTTCTACTTAGTAAATACTGTTGCAACTAAAACATTAAAGATTACAGATACAACAAGCTCTGATGCACCAGACGGTAGACCTTATGTAGATTTTGACGATGAACTTACAGTTACTCCTACTTTGGATTTAACAAAAACTGAAACAAAAGCTTACAGACCTCCACACTCAATAAAATTTGATGCTGCTTCCGTAAACGTAGCTGGTAACTCTATAACTTGGACAAATCACAGAATGCGTGATAACGACGTAGTTCTCTATGTCCCACCTTCTGGAGATACTGCAATTGGAGGATTAGATAGATTTGATTTTTACTATGTTATAAGAGTTGACGATAACAATATTCAATTATCAACAACAAGAAATGGCACAGCAATTAACTTTAATAATGCTGGTTCTTACAACTATGGTAGAGCAATGATTGGTATGGTTTACGAGCTTTGGGCTGGTAGAGGTAACAGAAATGACAGCTATGGGTATGGATATACAACTGCATATTATAACAATGGAGAAGGTTCTGGTTGGGATATGAATCAGTATGATGTTGATGCTCAAGCTTTTGGTTTATCTGGTGGAGCTTCTCAATCTGGAAATTTGGATAAAGTTATGCTTTGCGGTAGAACAACTACACAAATAGAAGATTTTATAAAAGATGCTTATACATATAGCTATAGGCAAGACAATACAAATTATACTTTCCCAGAGACAAGCACAACACCTAATCTTTATAACTTTATTGAAGATGATGCTCACTGGATTTCTACTTGGTCTGAAGATATAGAGTATGCTGGTAGAGCTTACACATCAAGATATTGGAGATTTAGAAAAAATAGAGGTTACAACGGTGGTTTCAGATATTTCGGTGCTTATTATGGAAATAGAGACATCTTTGTAGTTCCTCTCATTGCTGATGATGAAGCAGACACTTTTTATTCACAAGGGTTTGAGCTTGAAGACGGAGATTCCTTAAGTTTTACAATTAACTCTGGAGATTTAAAAGAAGTAAATGGTGTTTCAACAAACAGAAGTTTAATAACTGCAGATACTGTTAATTCTGGAACTTATACTGTAGAAAAAGTTGGTTCAGATAGATTTAGATTACTAGAAAATGGTACAAGAGTAAGAATTAGAGAAGCTACTGGTGTTTATTCATTAAGTGGTACAACAGACAATGCTTTATCTAACACTTTCTACTTACCTCAACATGGATTAACAGATTCATCAAGATTAACTATTGATGCATCTTTAGGGACACTTCCTAGCGTTGCTAGTGGTTCTATTACACCAGAGAATGGTGTAACAAACCCATTTGAGTTTAGATTGTTAAAGCAAGGCGTAACAAATTGGTTATCTACACAAAGCGGTTTTCAAGATATATATACTTCAAGTACTCCAGAATTAGGATATATAACCACGAATGTTGCACCGGGTAGAACAGATAACTTTAACTATGTTTCTACTTCTGCTATTCAAACAAGATTCTGGTCGGACGCTTACCAAGCATGGATATACACAAATAATTATCCTAATGACTTTAGCGAAGATTCAATACATTATCCTTATGCTGATACAGTTTTTGAAAACTATAAACCATCTATGGTGGGTACAGATTGGGAATCTAATTCAACTATACCTTTCTGGATGGTTATGTATAAAGCAGATGAATACGCTGGTTCTTATTATAGATTTATGCATTACCTTTATGTTTATACATCTGGTTCTGGTCCTTCAGTACCTTCTTCAGAACAACATTATTTAGCACACACTGGTCCAAATAATAACTGGTACTACACACATTCATGGGCAAGAATAGCTGGTTCTGGAGATACAGACATGTTAATTATGACTGTAAAAATGCGTAATAGAAGTATTTGGAATAGTAACGCATGGATGAGAGCTTTCCGTTCAATTAACTCAACAAGAAGCTATGTTTACTTAGATGAGCCTATGAATGAAGGCGACATAATGTTTAACATACTGCTATCTATGGATGATGGTGTTATTTGGGATAACAATGTTGCCAGAGATTTAATTACCACAATGATTGATTACTATGATTCAAATCTAGAATATCCAGCTCTTACAGACGCAACACAATATGATGTTGATGTTAAATCAAGTGATAGAGTTTCCTTAAAAGACCAAGCAACTGGTCTTGAATTAAACTTAACAAATAGTGGAGCTGCAAACTTAAGTTTTGTTACTCCAGCTACAGTGGGTATTGTTGATGGTGCTTATAGTGCTACAAATACACAAGAAAGACATTTTGATTTTGCTACTAATTTCCAAGTTGACCCAGTTACATATACTGCAAATGCCGCAACAGGAATTACTCAAGATGCTGATTTAGGAAGTGTTGTAGAAATAGTGAACGGTCATAACTTACAAAATGGTGCTGAGTTACTGTATGATAATAACGGGAATAGTGATATTGGTGGATTAACAAACAATACTACTTATTATGTAATTCTTTTAGATGAAACTTACATTCAGTTAGCTGCAAGTTCTGAAGATGCAGAAGCTGGTATATCTATAACACTAACTGCTGGAACAGGAATTCATAAATTTGCATCACAAACAATTTCTGGTATTGCTGAAGCTGTTGGAACTATAGATACAGAAGAATCAAGCGATATTATTTCTGGAAACGGAACATTGTTCAAAAGATATTTCAAAGTTGGAGACAGCGTTTTTGTAAAGGATAACACTAACGCTATAGGAGAGTTAAAAGAATTTTCAGTAAAAGCTATCGCTGATGATGCAAGTATGCAGGTAGACAGAGTTATAGGTTTTACTGCTAGTGATTCTAAACACTTTACATCAACGAACCTTTATGCAAGACCAGATGGTTTCTCAGTACACAGACCTTTCGACGGTGGTGTAGAAATAGCTGCTGGTACTGCACCTTTCTCTTCTATTAGAAGACAAACAAGAAAATACTTTAGATATCAGTCTGGTAAAGGTATACAGACTTCTGTTGCTATTAACTTTAATCCACCAGTAACCTTAGAATCGTTAACTGGTTCTGCATTAACTGCAACTGCTACTACTAAATACCCTCATAGATTAAACACTGGTATGGAAGTAAGAATAAAATATGCTTCTGATAGTGCTTATAACGGAACATTTGAAATAACAAAAGTAGATGATTTTACTTTTACATATACAATGGAAGAAATACCAAGTACTGAAGCACCTAATGGAATTATTAAATTTAATGTAGCTAGCTACTCAGATGCTGCTACCAGAGTTGGTATGTTTGATATGCAGAACGGTTTCTTCTTTGAGTATGATGGTTCTCAACTTTATTGCGTAAGAAGAAGTTCAACAACACAGATTTCTGGAGTGGCTAGAGTAACTAAAAACTCTAACTTAGTAACTGGTACTGGAACAAACTTTTCTGGTCAATTAAGTGTTGGAGACTTCATAGTACTTAGAGGTCAATCTTATAAGGTAATCAAAATTAATTCAAAAACAGAAATGTACATAACACCAGAATATAGAGGTGTTAGTGCATCAAATATAGTTATAACTTTAACAGAAGACTTAAAAGTTCCTCAAGAAGAGTGGAATTTAGATAAATCTGATGGTACTGGATTAGAAGGTTTTGACCTAGACATAGATGCTATACAAATGGCTTACATGGATTATTCATGGTATGGTGCTGGTAAGATTCGTTTCGGATTTAAAGATAGAAAAGGTCATGTACGATATGTACACGAATTCCTACACAACAACAGATTAGATGAAGCTTATATGCGTTCTGGTAACATGGCAGCTGCTTATGAAGTTGTAAATGGACAGAACCCAACTTATGCACCTACATTGTTCCACTGGGGTACTTCTGTAATTATGGATGGTACTTTTGATGAGGACGAAGCATACTTATTCACTGCTACATCAAAATCATTGGCATTTACAAACGGTCAGTTAATAGAAGCAACAACAACTGGAAACTCTGATATACAAAGATATTACAATAGAAGTTTAAGAAACTACGATTTTTATGTGAGAATACCTTTCTCTTCAAGTGATGCTTCTAAACTTTCTAGTGGTTCTGCTTTATATACATCTGGTGGAGAATTACAAGGAGAAGAAATTTCATGGACTTATTATTCTGGAAGTACTGTTTACGCAATGATATATATTGGTTCTGGTTCTTATTACAATGTTCCAGCTGTGTATCCAGTAGTAGGAAGCTCTATAACAGTTAGTATAGGTCAAGACCCTACTTCATCAGATAGTAGTGTTAACTTAGGTACTGATATTATTCCACTCGTTACATTAAGACTTGCACCTTCTGTTGACTCTGGTATCTCTGGTTTCTTAGGAGAAAGAGACATAATAAACAGAATGCAACTTAGATTAAGTGAAGTAGGTTTGATTTTATCTCATGAATGTGAAGTCAAACTTATTTTGAATGGCGATTTGTCTGTAATCAACTGGGAAAACGTTAACTCTCCATCACTATCTCAACTTCAGAAACACAATTCTGGAGAAAAAGTAACTGGTGGTGTTGAGATATTCTCTTTCAGAGCTAGTGGTGGTACTACTGACTCTACAACTAATAAGAGATTATCTGCAAGCTCTAACTTCTCACTTGAACAGATTATTGACATGGGTAACTCTATATTAGGTGGAGACGGTGTCTTCCCTAATGGTCCAGATGTACTAACATTGGCTGTTCAAGTAGTTGATACAGCTGATATTAACGCTACAACACCGTTCGTAGCCTCTGGAAGAATTACATGGTCAGAATCACAGGCATAATGCATGGTATAATATTAAAGATAGATGGAGAAATAAATGGCTAAAAAGAAAGCAGAAAATAAAGTAGATTATTCCAACGCTGATTGGAAAAAAATAGATAGTATCTTAGGTCAAATTAATTTCATTGCAGAGCAACATGAAAAAATGGTTAAAGCTGTAGATGGATTAAAAAAAGAATTAGACGAGGCTATTGAAAATAAGCCAGTTAAAGTTGACCCACCAAAAGGTGCAGAAGAAGAGGAATAAATTATGGCTGAAAGACCAATACATAAAGTTGAGACAAACGGAGATACTACTGGCTTAAGAGAGTTCGCTAACGGACAAGATTCTGGTATTATCGTTCCTCAAGGTACAACTGCTGAAAGAGAGACTAACCCTACTGAGGGTACCATTAGGTATAACAACCAGACAGATGCACTTGAATTTTATATAGGAGCAAGCTGGGTATCTCTATCAGAAAATGGTGTAGAAGATTTAATTGGAGATGCGGCTGCTGATGGAACAACAAAAGGTGTAGCATCATTTACAGCTACAGAATTTACAGTAACCACTGGAAATGTTGCTTTAGGAACTGTCCCAGCAACAAAATTAGATGGTACTACTGCAGAATTTAATGCAGCATTATCAGACGGAAGTTTTGCTACATTAGCTGGTGCTGAAACAATTGAAAGTAAAACATTTGATACTGGTTCACAAACATTAGTAACAATAGATTTAGCTGATGTTGCAGCTGGTACTTTAGTATTTCAAGGCACAACAAATGAATTTAACAACGCTTTAAGTGATGGAACATTTGCGACAGTAGCTGGTACAGAAGCACTTAGCTCTAAGACAATTGACTTAGGAGTTAATACACTAACTGGTTCTTTAACAGAGTTTAATACAGCTCTACAAGGCGATAGCTTTGCTTCATTAACTGGTACTGAAACACTACAAAATAAAACATTAACAAACGCAACATTAGGTCAAGACTTAGATGCAGCTGGTAGAGCAGTTTATGATGTTGTTCTTAAAGATTATTCAGAAACAAAACAAGGTTTGTCATCTGTTTCTGGAGCTTTAACAGTAGATATTTCTGCTGGTAATACTGGAAGCATCACATTAACTGAGAATGTTACATCAGTAGCATTTACAAATGTCCCAACAACTGGTGTATCAACTTTCACAATGGAAGTAATACAAGATGCTTCAACAGCATACACAATGGATGCTGGAGCTTCATTAACTACATATACTGTTGGTGGAACTGGTGTTTCTCCAGTAACATCTGGTGGTGGTGGATGGGCTATGTCTGCTACATTAAGTGGTACAGACTTGGTAACATTTATATTTGTTGACGGTGGAAGACCTTTCGTAAACGCACTGCAAGACTTTAGTTAAGGAGGGGGCTGATATGCCTATCGGAATGCCTAGAGCAACCCTTCTACTACCCGGCGGAAAAGATGGATTATCTCCAGCTAAAGCTGGCGAGTCAGCAGAACAAATCAAAGCAGATTTCCCTAGTTCTCCAGATGGTGTTTATTATATAGACTTACCAACTTCTGGACCTACAAGAACATACTGTCTTATGGATTCTAATCATGATGGTGGTGGCTGGATGATGGCTTTGAAAGCTACGAGAGGAACTACTTTTGGTTGGGCTGCTAACTATTGGACAACAAATAATACTTTAAATCCTATTACTGAGTTAGATAGGTCAGACTCAGATGCTAAATTCCAAGTATTTAATGAGTTTGAAGCTTTACATCTACTAGCAGTATTCCCAGATATTGGTGCTGGTGGTTCTTATAATTATGATGGTAAATGGACATGGTTACAAAAACCTATATATGGAGGCTCATCTACTACTAGAACATCTTTGCTTGA
>Ga0255766_10001974_pt1 | contig 18546 bp, 29 predicted proteins | sample 071ome_23_FD_179966 | JGI IMG/M metagenome (GOLD analysis project Ga0255766, IMG submission 179966) | Coastal salt marsh microbial communities from the Groves Creek Marsh, Skidaway Island, Georgia - 071403BT metaG (version 2) | ecosystem: Environmental > Aquatic > Marine > Intertidal zone >... | reverse complement strand
TGATGCGGAAGAAGAAATATCATTCCTAGATCAAGCTACAGAACAATTTGATCCTTTTGAAGATGAATTTACATATGATACATCTCCAAGATATCAAGATACAATTGAAATAGAATACCAACCCAAACGAAAAATTGGATAAGGATTATAAAATGAGTAAATATTTAGATTTTATTGGACAACAAATTTCACAAACAAGATCTGCTGAAGGAAGTCAAAACGAAGACTTGCTCCCTACAGAAGAAAGTGGAGTTTTGGCTCAAGTTAAAAAACATGGATTGAAAGTAGCAGGCGGTCTTGTTGCTGTTGCTGGTGGCGTACTTGCTTATAAACATTTTACCAAACCTAGTGTTAGTACTCCACAAGTTGGACAAAAAACGGATGCCGATCAGTTCATTGGACAAATGTTAGAATTGCAAGAACCAGAAACAAAACCCACAAAGATTCACGACTTTACAAGCAGACAAGATGCAGAAGAAGAAGGTCTTGGTCAAGAGTTTGATCAATTCCAAGAACGTCTAGAAATGGAAACACCATCAATGCAAGAATTGATGGGTTTTGATGAAGAAGTTCAAACGGATGACAATGACTTTATGAAAGAAATGCTGGATTTACAAGATTCAGAAAGAAAACCCACAAAGATTCATGATTTCATAAGCAGACAAGATGCAGAAGAAGAAGGTCGTGGTCAAGAGTTTGATCAATACCAAGAACATCTAAGCTCAACAAGCGGTTCAATCGAAGAACTTTTTGGGCTTCAAATGAGTGGTCAAGCAACTGTTGAAGAAGATGAAGACGATCAAGAAGGATCTGCAGCGATGGATCTTCCTGGAGCAGATTTGTTCTCTGGTGCTACGCTAAAAAACCCATCTATGATTCCCCAAATTGAAGGGAAGTTTAAGTAAGTAAAAAAAACTTTGTTGAAATGCTCATAATATGTTAGCTGTGACTTATGGGATAATCCAGGTTCGGAGCTGCATATTATGAATATTTCAACATACCAAGAACTTTTTGACAAGCCTTATGGTGCATTACCACACTTAGATCAGTTTATCAACAATCAATACATTCAATACTTATCAAGCAAAAAGAGAATTAAATATAAGGATGCATATAGAATTGGAGATATGCGTTTTTTAACCGTAAAGGGCAATCCCAGAACTCTCTTAGGTTCAAGTGCAGCTGTTCAAAGAAACAAAGATCTTACAGGGCAATTGTTTTTATGTTCTTCCGACTCTGCAATGGCTAGTCCATACTCTGTAATGCCCAAAAAAGGCTGGAGAGCGTCTTCTGCTGATGATACAGTATACAAAGGCATATATAAGCCAAAAAGTGATTTTCGTTCACCTAAGAACGTTGGAAGCGATAATCCCAAAATCAATACCTGCATCTATTCTGGATTATGCAAAGGTCCTTGCCTTAAATCAACTGGAAATATGATATTACCAACGTCTGGAAGATCAAGATATCTGAAAACTTGGTTCTTTTACACTGAGCCATTGGCTTTCATGAGAAAACTGATCTCTGAAATACAAAACAATGCTGCAAAGTGTCATAGAGATAAAAAGAAGTATTATCTTCGATTGAATGGAATGTCCGATATTGAATGGGAACGCTTTATTTATATTGATTTTCTTGTTCAAAAAACAAAAGGGCTAAGTGGATTTTACGATTATACAAAATATCCAATCGCACAAAGAGTAGGGATAGCTCCTAAAATACCAGGAGGAACCCCTTTTCCACAAAAGTATAAAATCATTTACTCTTGGGATGAAAAGAAAACTGCACCCAAAAGAGCTCTTGAATGGCTAAAATCTGGTGCAAGCCTAAGCGTTGTATATCCATATTCACAAAAAGAACAGATTCAAGCTCTAAGAAAGAAATTTAAGTTTTTGATTGTTGGAGATGAAGATGACAATCGCTTCAAAGATAAACCAAACTCTATTGTTTTGTTAAAAAATAAAGGCGACTTAAAAGAAACACAGACCACCGCCACACAAACAAAACAAGATCATCTGATAACACCGATGCCTGTTCTAAAAAACTTGATTATGTCTGTTCAAAGTTTTAGAAAACGATGAATAATACAGAATCATTCTTATCTGGAAAAATATACACCAATCCAGTTACAAAAGACAGACCTAGACTAACAAAAGGTGGTCATTCGTATAATACAGATAAAACAAGACTTGCCCAACAAAAGCAGTCTCTTCTGTTTCGAGGTATGGCTATGCGTTCTGGCAATAAGTTTCCTATACCTAGAAACGTTCCATTAGAAGTGTCTATTGTATTTTCTCACAAAGATAAGAAAAGAGTTGGTCCAAAACTAACCACACCTGATGTTGATAATCTTTGTAAACTTACTCTTGATGCCATTACAAATTCCAGAATCTGGAATGATGACAAGCAAGTCACCAAACTGATTTTAGAGGATTTATGGGTTGGACCAGACACAAACTCTTCTATTCAATTCGATATTCGTAAACACGTTTCAAGTGGAGAATCAATACTTGAACAAAAACACGACAATTTGATCTTCAAAGGCACGATACCTCTAACGCCAAAAGCAAAAGCACGACCAAAGTTATCAAGAAATAAAAAAGCCTATAACCCCAAAAGCACAAGAGTTGCTCAAGCTGACCAAGCAGTATTCTTTGTATCTCAACAGAAAGAATCTACTGAAACACTTCCCCTATCAAAGAAGCAACCTGTTGAAGTTCATATAAACTTCTACCATAAGGGAGATGGTAACGAACGACCAAAGTTATCTGTTCCTGACTTGGATAATCTTCTGAAACTAACACTCGATGCAATGACTGATGCTGGTATATGGACAACAGACTCTCAAATAACAAAAATAGTAGCAGAAGACTTACTTGCAACCAAAGGCGAAAAGCCTAGAATAGAATATGTCATTAAAAAGCATGTGCTATTATAGAAAAAACTGGAGAAAAAAATGAGTGATTTTCAAATTAAAGGATCAGAAATCAGAGGACTAATCGACCAACTGCAAAACAAAGGCTTAGCAAATGGTCCAATGGGTGCATTCCATAAAGCTGGGTTCTCAAACGACAAAACAAATTCTATAATACAATTATATTTTATGCCTCAAGCATTGATTGATATAGATCTTAATAAATTATTACTGCTTCTTAATCAAAATGGTCTGACACCAAGAATGGTATCTACGAGCCTAGAAAACAGAATGTCAATAAAAAGTCCCACTGAAAATATCTTTCGTACACTTGCTGCAAAGGTAATTGCTAAAAGACAGGAACTTGGTATTAGCACAGAAAAACTAGCAAAATTATCTAATGTTAGTCGATCTGCTATTATAAATATAGAAAATGGCACGAATAGAATGCAATTCAACACGCTTATCGCTGTTTGTGATGTTCTTGGAATAGATGTTTCCGATTTGATTATGAGTGAAAAAGACTATATTCGTATGGATTCTATAGGACAATCTTTACAATCCCAACAATTTAATAAATTTAAATCTGATCTACAAGAAATTTATCAAAGAAAAGAATTGGTAGATGCCACAAATAACTACTTGTCTGCAAAGACTTCAGGTAAAAAGAGTCAGATCAACAAAAAATTAAGACTTATGATGCAACAACAAGCAAACACCAATGAAACTGTATCCAATATTGGAGCAGCTGCAGTTGCAACCGCAATGGTTGTTGCAGCAATAAATGCACCTGCCACAAGTGCTGTGTTTGGAACACTAGCATTGATGTCTCTTATTAAAAACAAGTCTAATTAATTCATAGAATTAACATCGACAATGTATGCTCCGCCAAAATGAGCAGACTTTCTTCTTATTATACCTTTTTTGATCCAACCATAAATTGTTGTTTTGGAAACAGAAAAATATTTTGCTGCTTCTTCTACTGTCAGCCAATGTGTTGAAGGAACATTTCTATCATAACTGCATTCTGGATTTATTTTATAACTACCCATTACTCAGACACCTTTGAATTGTGCATTTGATTGTATACTTTCAGAACCCTGTTTAAGAATTCGTGAGACCTAGAGGAAATTCCTTTTGTGGTTGGCAAAAACCCTCTTCCTACAGCGAGAGAATAGTCAGGCATTGTTCTATACTGACTTGCTGTTGGATCGATAATTTGATTGTTATCTTGCCTTTGTAAAAACCAATGAGAGCGTCCTTCGTGTTTTAGGTTCATTGGTTTAAATGCTGAATTCTTTCCGCCATAGTAATGGTAAATCGATTCTGAAGCGATATAACACTTTCCCCAATATGCATTCCCATCTCTGGGTTTTGAGTTCGCATTCTCTTTCGTGATTAAGTCATCTGAATTATCTCGTATAACTTTGTCAGCTGCTTCTAAGTATTTTTGTAGATCGATAATTTGTGTTCTTTGTTTCATATAATAGACCTCCGTATGCTATTATATTCTACGTAACATATTCTGCAGCTTGAAACAAGAAGTAATTTTATAATGAAAAAGATAGCACTCATAGGCGATAGCCATGCAAAAGTAGTATTCAAGTACCTAGTCAAGATGCTCCCTGACTTGGGTTTTGATAACGTATATACTCGTGCAGAGAATGGATGGAGTGTTAAGCAACATATCAAAAAAGGAACTCTCCCTCAACTTAAAGCAGCAAATCCAGATGTCATACTTGTATCACTGGGTGGAAATAATTTTGACATGTCTCCTTCTAGATACAAAAATACTGTTGATCAACTCTTAGATACAGCAAAGGACATTGGAGCACAAGTAATATGGGTTGGACCAACAACATCTAGTTCATCAAAAGCAGCGAAAACTGAAAAAAGACATAAGAAAACACACGATATGCTGGCTTCTTATCTGCCTAAAAAATCTGTTTACTACATTGACAATAGATCTTTCACAGCTGGTGGTTGGGGAAAAGATGGTATCCACTATCCAAGTTCTTTTTATAAAAAATGGGCTAAAAGAGTAGCCAAATATCTTAAAAAAGTTCCGACAAAAAGCAATCTAAAAAAATATGCCATATTTGGTGGGATTGGAATCGCAGTTATAACCACAATAGGTATCGTTGCTAAAATTGCCTTTGGTGGAAAGAAAGGTTCACAAGCGAATCAAACTAAATGCTTAACCCCTGGTGCTAAATTTCATACGAGCATTAAGCCTAGAAAGATATCGATGGAAGTAGACCTACCTATGGATCTAGATATAAATGAACAAGAGGCAGAAATACTAGAAACTGTTTGGCACAATGCAACTGAATCTGTACTTCGACCATATTTTTACGAGAAGAAATGATGACTAAATCAACCCTATTAACATTACTAGGAGTATCAGCCATTGGTCTGTCTAAAAGTCTTTCAAAAGGCTCTTTAGGTCGGATACGAATGGGTGTCCTTAGTCGTAATGAAATACGGAATCTCATTCAAAATGTAAGAGAGCACCAAGAAAATTTGATAGCTCCGTTTTATGCTGGAGAGATAAGTCTTGCCCAAGCAATGACGAATGCATTAGAAAATCCATACCAATACCATTCTGATGAATACAATGTTGATACCAATATCATAAATATTTCCGATCAATTCTTAAAGACCAACCTATTTTTGTTTTATAACCCACACATATACAGACCAAGTGACGCATATTCTTTTGGTGATAAAAGGGGAAAGTTAAAAACAGCGGAAGAAAAAAGAGAATTAAGCAGGCTATTGTTTAAGCTCGTAAACAAGTCATTTGAAGAAAAAGATTTTCCAGAATTCTTCTACGATCCAAGTAAAGATCAAAAAGATAACTGGTATAGATATGTAAAAACACTTTTAAGATATTATGACAATCTGCTCCCTGATGAAAACATACAAGAAAACTTTTTAACAATTGTTTTTGAACCAGAAAATACCCCAGGTCAGTTTCGCTTAAGAGCAGATGGCAATATATATTTCGAACAGGATATGGCTCTACTACGGTCATTAAGGCACGAAGTAAGACATTCCATCGACTATCAACTAAAAGAGAGAAGTGATTCATTTAATGATGGATACTCGATACACTCACTCCCTAAAAAACATAAACGCAATATAGCCGATATAAATGAGCCTAGAGATTATAGAAAATTACCACATGTTCAACGACCAGCTGAATTCGTAACATACATCGGTGATGTTCACGATCAAATAGCTGGTTCCGACCTGTTTATTGACGATGATGGGAACTTCAGAGATGAACCTTTAAGGGAAAGTGTTCTTTCAAGTGTAAATCCCAATTCATTCAATATTCTAAATTACTGTTTTGTGAATCTTTACGGTGGAAGAAACCAATCAGGTATCCCATCAGAAGTTTTATTAGAAACATTAACTAGAACTTTATCAGGAAAATACAGAAGATGGATATGGAACAAAAAAAATAGATTTCATAGTGAAGATTACTACAATATGATGAGAGAAGAATTGTTATCTACAGCTTACAACGCAGGTAGAACCATATACAATCAATTTCAAGATTATTTTATCGAGAACTATGATCCGAATGTACAAATAGTATAGGAGAACAAAATGGGTAAAATCACAATGCCAAGCGATGAGGGTTTGCAAGAATTGATTAGGTCTGAAGGTGTCAGATACCAAGTATATGATGATGCAACAGGCAAAACAGTGTCTTCCTATTCTGAGGTCAGAGGGTATCCAACAATCGGTGTTGGACATCTTATCAAAGATAAAGAACGCTCTCAGTTTGCTCAGTTTTTGGGTGGAAGAAAAAAGATGTCAAAGAACCAAGTGTTTAGACTTCTTAAACACGACATTCCAAAATATGCAAAACCTGTTGCAAAACGAATTGAAGCACCCATAACGCAATCTATGTTCGATGCGTTGGTGTCTCTTGCTTACAATGCTGGAACAAATGCAAGGTCTCTTAAAGCTGCAATCGCAGCCATCAATAACAAAGACTATGATCAAGCCGCAAAAGAGATCTTAAATGGTCCCACTACTTCAAAAGGAAGAACCTTGAAAGGTCTTGTTAAAAGAAGAAAGGCAGAAGCAAAACTCTTTTTAGCACAAGGAAAACCAGGTGCTTTATTGCAACGAATATTTTTCTGGACAGGTGTAACAGCTGGAACCATCGCTGCATCTATTGTTGGTTGGAGATTTGTATCTAAAAAACTTTTAGGAGATAAAAATGAATAAATCAGTACTGGCAACTATATTAGGTATGTCCGCATTAGGTCTCTTAGGGAAAAAAGGACAGTTCAACAGTAAACAAAAACTCAAAGACTGGAATGAAATATTCAAAAGTTTTGAAACGTTTGTTAACTATATCAAAAAAACCTATCCCAAAGCAATTGGAGGTTTTGGAGATCTTCTTTTTTATCCAGGTTATGCAGGTTCAGACCCCCAAGATGAAGATATAGAGTTTTTACTCAAAGATGAAGAAGAATTTATACAATACCTTCATTATTGGTATGGGTTATTTCGAGGTTTCTTCGAACTTAAAGAGATAACCATATACAGAGTTTTAGACGTAGAAAGTGCAGAAGACATAAGTGAAGATTATTTAGGTCAATCCTGGACTTGGAGTCTTGAAACCGCTAAAGCCTTTTGTTTTGGTCTTGGATCTATAAACGATGAAGGTTTTCACGAAAAATGTGCAATCGTAGAAGCCATATTACCTACAGAAGATATAGATTGGGAAACCACAATTTCTCAAATGTTGAAGTTTTGTCCTTTCTCATCTACCATTAGTTCTAATGACACTTATTACAGTGGTAGGGAAAACGAAATATTTACCGAAAGTGATAATTTATTCGTTAAAAAGATCTATGTTTTATCTAACCATCACGATAGTGGTTATTCCAAGCGGAATTATCCAACATTTCAACAACTCGAAAAATACAACGATTATGAGATTGTTGAGATCAATAAAAAGGGTACTGCAAATATCAAATGAATAATCTAGATAAAAAACTTCGAGCAGCCCCTTCAAAAGAAGCAATCGTCATGTGGTTGAACAAAGAGCCCAATGCAAACCAGGCTCTTATTCGATCATTTGTAGAACGCTGTTTTCTTATCGGTGGAGGTATCTTCTTACTTGGGAATCGAAAACACATTATTCGAAACTCTATTGCAGCTTCAACAGCAATCGAACTTTATCTTATGTGGTATTATAATGAACAGTTAAAGAAGATAAACGATGAGCAAAAGAAAACACAATAAAACACCTAAGAAAAAGAAAACGTACTTTGAGAAGTATGACTTATATAGCGATGCCAATCCAAAGGACACCATACCAGTACGATACGACACTCTTGAAAACACAAAGAAAACAATACGAAAACTAGAAAGACTATACAAATCCAATAAATACACTCATGCAAGAATAGTACAAGTCGCCAATGTTATAAAACAAAGACTTAGAGTTATGGTAGACAATACCAATAAAGGAAAAAGAAGATACAACATTATTGCTAAATACTTTGACTTCCTTACTAAAAAAAGAACACCTGAAAAATCTAAAACAAATCGAAGAAAACTTACATTCAAATTATAGAGACTTAAAATGGAACAGGATACAAAAGACAAAATCATTAAATACAGTGGTATTGGATTGGTTGTTTACGCTGGATATAAACTCTTTGGAGAAAAACTTATCGGATCTTCAAACATGGATCTGTGCCCAGAAGCCACGCAAAATCCTAGTTTGGAACGAAAAAACAAGATGAACGCTAAGAACAACTTGATGTACGGTCCTTTTTCAGATTCCCCACCAAACTTCTGGCAAAAACTGGCAACAAAATGGAATGTTCCCTTGAAAACTGCCAAGAATAGACTTTGTGGAAACTGCATCGCCTATGATCAAAGCCCTAGAATGAAACAATGTATGGATACAGATTCCAATGCTGTTGGATATTGTTGGATGCATCATTTTAATTGCAAAGCCACTCGAACCTGTCAAACTTGGGTTGCTGGTGGTCCAATCACTTCTGACAAAGTTTCACTTGAAAAATCAAAAAAATAGGAGATAAAAATGTCGATGAAAAATTCACTATATGTAGTTGCTGGTTCAATAATATTATCAATCATTAAAAGTAAAATGAAAGGTTCTAGATCGGAAGATGATAATATCTACGACATGGCATTAGAAATGATGAAAAGAAGAAGGCAATCTATAGATGCCCAAGTTGCTGATCGTCAAGAAAGAAAACAAAGGGCGAGAGAGACAATGTACAATGACAGGAAAAGAGAGATCGAAAGAAGGTTTCCAGGCAAAGTTGCACGAAAAAAAGCAATGAAACAACTTGACAAACAATTCATGGAAGACCCATTCTCTGTCGAAGCAATTAAAAAACAATGGGGTCAAAAATTAAAAGATCAAACTGCCAAAGATCTTGGAATGGTCAAGAATCCAAGTTCATTTAGGGATGAACTTGAAATGAGAGATGCAGAACTCGGATTCAAACCACAAGGAAAAATAGATAGAGAAACTTTCTTTCACGATCACAGGAGATAAAAATGAGAAAAGGATCAATGTACCCTGGTGTTACAAGCACCGTTAAGAACTCTCCTGATGGAGTAGAACATATGTCACAACCTGAAGATAGACAGTACCTTTGTGTTGCTTATGATATTGAAGAAACATCAATCCAACCACTTAGACTTGCTGCTGTTCCAGCTGGACTAATGGTTGCATATGCTTCTCAAAAACTTCCAAAAGAAAACCCTGTTTTAAAAGCTGCTGTTGGACTTACAGGTCTGGCAATGACCACTTGGTCTGGATTCATTTGGTATAAAGCCAACAAAGAAATCAATGCTGGTAAAGAAAGGCGAAGAAAAGGTCTTGTATAATGAATAAATCTTATCTTGCCATAGCTGCAGCCTTAGCCGCTTCGCTGATCCGCAAAAGACCAGAAGAAGGTGTGTGGTATCCCATTCATATTAACTCCATTACACCACCTCTTGGTTCTATGAATGAACCACTTCGATTGTATAAAACAGGTGAGAAGCACTCAAATGGTGAAGATATATATAGACCTGTTGGAGAGAAGCCAAAATCTGGAATGTATGGTCTGACTGGTACATACTATGTCTTTGATGGATACAATATGTATGCATGTGGAAAGCCATACAGAGATGATTACGGAACTTTTGATGGGGAGCCTTCGTATCCTATCTATAACTATGTGATTGTGTAATGTTCTGGGCTTATGTTCCAATTGTAAAGTGCTTAGGGATTGTAGCAGTGAAAAACTACCAACACAATAAAGGTAGCCACAACGCTGATTACACTCCTGGGCTTATTATATTGGAACCCCACATATCAAATGTTCTTAACGGTCATAAGACCATAGAATTACGCAAGCAAAACCATACAAAGCATATCGGAAAAAGAATTGCACTATTGGAAGGTGGTTTCATTCGAGGATATGCTGATTTGGTTGATGTAATTCACTATCCTTCTAAAAAGGCTCTTATCAAAGACCAAAAGAAACATAGAGCTTCAGAATGGATGTACGATAATGATGACTTCTCTTATCGATATGGATATGTTCTAAAAAATGTAAAGAAACTAAAGAAGCCAAAACCATATAAACACCCACAAGGTGCTCAAATATGGGTGAAACTTACTTGATACACAAATCTTCAGCAATAGATAAAAAACTCTGTGGCTTTCTTGAACCCAAACCTGTTTCACCAACTGTAAGAAGATTCGTATACCCATTCATATAATGAGAAGATATTCTAGAAACCAAAAACCATACATTATCAAAATAAGGATCTTTGTCTAATACTTCAGTAGTTGGAAACTTACCATAAGACTCTTGACCAGAAACATTTCGACCTCTAAAATGAATATTCAATGAATTGCTATCTGAGTATCGAACATCCAAATCCTCAAATCCATATGCTTGGTTTTTAGAATTAAACAACTTTACTCGAATATATCCACCACTATTTGGAATCTCTAATGTCCTTCCATCTTTTAACATAACTTCCACAGGGTGTGGCGTTAAATTGATAATCTTATGATCACCAATATCCAAAGCATTCAATTGCTTGATTTTGTCCATAACCACCCCTACTCTTCTGATCAAAGTAGGTTTTACAACAAGGTTTCTATCATATTCACCGTAATTAGATCTACCAGACGAACCCATTCTGTTTTTCAATAAAACAACAGCTGCTATACCAGCAAAAGGTAAAATGTTCATAATATATCTCCGTTTTTACTATAATAGCACAGATATTATTCCCATCCCCAATATCTCTTAAAATCCATACCATTAAATCTAGGTAGTAAAAGTGTGTAATCCATGTTCTTTCCTCCGTAAAAAATTATCGCTAAGATAACACATAGATTACACAAAAAAAACTGATTAAAATCAAATGTCGTTATAAAGAGACAAATGAGGCTGATCAGACTTCTGACCAGGTATTCCTACAACAAGAATTCTATCATATTCGTCTAAATGCTTTGCTGCTATCCTTGATGTCAATAAGTAAGTATCAGGCATTTCCCTATTAAACTTACTTGCCAAAGGCATTCGACCCAACAAGTTCTTTTTTCCAACTCTTTTGAAATATATGTTTAACCTACTAAAGTCTGGATAATAAACGTGTATGCTAGAGAATCCAAGTTCAGCAGGAGCACTTTGGATAGTTGATATCCTTAACTCCGCTCCACTCTTAGGTATATAAATGTCTTCTCCATTGACTCCTTTCATATGTATAACATGCGGTGTTAAGTTTATTATTTTTTTATCTCCATCATAAAAGAAGCGTAGTTTTTTCATTTCTTTTAAGGCTTCTTTTGGTCCTATTTGATTTTTTTCCCATTCCATTTTTCTATTAGATGTCAAATTAAACTCCTATTATCTGTTCTCCAAATGAATAAATACTTTATCGTATGCTAATATAATAGCACAGTGAAAAGGATTGATTATGCCAAACATATTGTATTCCATTGAGAGAAAATTGCCAACAATCTCAAAAAAGATCACATCAAAACCCTTGCGTATAAAGAGCAGACTTGCTGATGAAATTTCCTTTTGGAAAGGAAGAAAAGAAACTTCTTCAGGAGCTTATGATAGACTGAAAAAATACTGGGATAATACCAGTATTGGAAGCTGGACTGCTTCTGGAACACCTTGGAGTGCTGCTTTTATATCCTATATACTAAAAGGAAATAGATTCAAAGGTCAAGCTTCTCATTACCAATACACCCAAGACGTTATTGATGGAAAAAATATCGGTTGGGAAGCATTTTCCATTCCAAAAAATAAAGGAAAGATCAAAATTCAGGTTGGAGATGTTCTCGTAAAACCTAGAAGCGGTGGCACATACAATACTCATGGAGATGTTGTAGGTGCAGTTCGATTGGGTAAAGCCATTCTATATGGCGGAAACTTAGGAAATACAGCAAAACAAGCTGGCAAAATATCTCTAAATAGAGATGGAACCATTAAAGATGCAGGTAAATATCTTGTTTTACTAAAGAAAAACCCTGTTAGAGATGTTGATTACGGTTGGACCAAAATTCTAGCCTATGGTGGATTTGCTGCAGCTGGAGTATTAACTGCTGTTCTTGGCTTTATGATCGTAAAGCGAAAGGGAGCAGAACAAAAACAAATCACAACAAAAGAGCAGTAAAATGAATCAATACATTTCTACAATATTAGTCAAAGAAGGAAGTGCCTCTTACAGACATCCTCTTATTTCTTCTATTAAAAAGATAAAAGGCAGACACCTACCTGTTAAGCAAATGCGAGTAACGGCAAAAGCAGACCAACAAAGAGGAAAAGTTCAACACAATGCCATTGATATTGGCATACCTGTAGGAACTCCTGTATATGCTATCGCAGATGGAATTATCCTTGATGCAAAACAACTTCCAAATTCTAGAGCAGGTGTATATGTAAAACAAGGAGGAACATCGACAGGTAAATGTGGTTCGCTTGTTAATATGAAAATACCTCACCCTGGCTCTCCAACTGGATATACATATGTAGGATATTGTCATTTAAGCAGAGTAAATCCAAAGTTAAAAAAGGGTATGAAAATACCTGGTGGAACAATCATTGGTTATTCTGGCGGAAAACCAGGTGCTCCAGGTGCTGGAAATACAACAGGTCCTCACCTCCATATAACAATTAGACCTGGAGATGATCGATGGAAAAGCAACTCTCTTTCAGCAAAAAATGCGGTATACGATACTTGGTTCAAAGATGCCAACTCTGATGGAGTAGATTACGGCTGGTCAAAAATACTCGCATACGGAGGATTTGCTACAGCTGGATTACTGACTATTATTCTTGGATTTATGATTGCTACAAGAAAAGGTATGTAATTGTGCCTGAACTTATCATAAATTGCCTATACAATGTTATAATGGTTGACAACTATAGTGTAGTAGCAAAATTTTTGAGATTTGAACGTGGATTCTTTGTGTTCGAAGAGATAGACTCAAGAAAGCTATTACCTATAGCAAAAAGCCATATTCTTACAATAGGAGTCAATGATGAATCAAAGCCAGAAAAATAAAATAAAAGAAGAAATAAAAGAAGCATTCGAGAAAAAAGAGTACCAAGAAATAGACTTGAAGAATTTCGCAATTAGCACTTATTCTAATGATCTGTTTAGCATGTGTTGTATTGCTGGAACAAATTTGATCACGTTGTTTCTTCTTGCTTATTTTATAAGCTAATATAATAAATGAATATTCTTTAAATCAGGAGATTAAAATGTCTAATCAATATATCGATACAATCATGGACAAAGGTTCTGCCAATTCAGCCCTAACTACACATCGAAACTTAGCTCTTGCACAAGGTCGAGGTAAAGATGCATTGTTAATGCAACATGCACTCAATACTCAAGGTGGTAATCAAGCTGCTTGTTTTACCGCTGATACAATGATTGACACCCCCAATGGTGATAAAAAAATATCATCAATGAAACGTGGAGACAAAATCTTTTCTTACGATAAAGGAAAGAAAACAGTTGAATATGTAAAAAATTCTGTTGTTTACCCACCTGCAAAAGTTTGGGATTTTATCCTTTCAAATGGAAATAAAGTTTCAGCAACAGAACATCACACAATGCTCACAACAAAAGGCTGGAAGAAGTTTGGTGACTTGATTGTCGGAAAATCCAAGTTGATTTGTCCAAAAACTGGTAAACACTTGATTATCAAGCATAAAACCAACCCAAGAAGAGAACTAGTGTATAACCTTCATACAACAGGCTCTCATAACTTCATCGCAAATGGATTGGTTGCACATAACTTCACCTTTGCTAGACGTTTCCGTTCTATGTTAAGCACTCTAGCCGAAAAAACAATGGTAATAGACACGCATAGACCTCTCGAAGTTAACTTCTAAGGAGTGACCAAATGCCAGATCCAAATCCATACGACAGTAGAATAGATGATTATCTAAATGAATATGAAGGTCAATACGATCCTCTGTTTCAACAGAAAAGACCAGTCGTCCAAAAACGAGTTCCCAATCAAGCAGATCTTCAAAAACAAAGAGAAGAATCTGTTCTTAGGAGAACGATTGAGAATGTTAAAGATAAAACAGAAGATGTTGTTGATGGTCTAACCTCAAAACAGTCACTCACTCAAGTGGCTGAAAAGAAAAGACTATCTCTTATCGACTATGCTATCTTATTCTCTTCTGTATATGGTATTGGAGCTGCGGTTGGCATTACCACTGGTGCGGCTAAAAACATAACGCCAAAAAGAAAAGAAAAACCTATTCTGTATTGGTCTATGGTTGGTCTTGGTATGTTTGGTGCATACAAAGGCTTTCAAACAGCAACTCAGTATAAAAGTCTCCAACAACAGTTAAGAGAAGAGTCTGCTTTAGAGAAAAAGCTGTCTCAATTCATATCCAAAGACAAACTTTATCGATAAGGTGTAAAAATGGCTGAAATAAAACTTACAGGGTTTAAAAACGGAAGACAATCCACTGTTGGAGATACCGATACTGCTTTGATTGATGGATCTTTAACTATTGGTGATAGAAATGAAGATTCAGTTACTTTTAATGCTGAAATCGATTCAGACTTTATTCCTGATGTAAATAATTCTTTTGATATTGGGTCCGATACGAGGAGATGGGCAGCTGGTCATTTTGAAGGATTGGCTTTCTTAGATGTTCTATCTGTAGAACTTGCCATTCCAAATGTTCCCCTGCAATCAGATTCATATGCTTTCAAATGGACTGTTCCTTATGATGTTGAGCTTATTGAATTGGAAATATATGTTGATACAAAAGGTGGTCAGAGTGGTAATATTACCGTTGAAGTTAAAAACTCGTCAGATGTGAATATATTTTCTGCTACAGCACTTACAACATCTTTAATTGGAGAAGATACAACCCCTGGTCCAGGTAGTGAAAACTTAGTGGCAAGAGAAGGAATTACTTTTGCTATTACTACAGCACTAACTGCTGCAACTGGTCTGCGAGCCAATCTATTTTTTAGAAGGCGAAACTTATGATTATAGCAGCAAACAGAAAAAGACTACAAGATGGACTATTTGGTCAGCAATTTACTTCTAGTGGTTCATTCAACGGATATTTTGCAGACAATATGGGAGATCTGACAGATCCAAATGGTGATGTTGATATCAGAAATACCATAAATTCATTTTCAGTTGCTGAATACAATACTTGGCTATTTCGAGGTTTCTTTATTGTACCATCAACTTCAAGCACATGGCGTTTTAGGACAACATCAGATGATGCTTCATACTTATGGATTGGAAATGCTACAGCTGTAGATACCTCTCTACCTACAGGTAATGCAGCGGTAAACAATGGAGGATTACATGGAAGTGCTACAGTCACAAGTGGAAACTATACTTTAACAGCTGGAGAATATAAATCTTTTGCTGCGATTGTTGGAAATCTAACAGGACCTGGTAGTCTTACTGTTGAATGGTCTTCTGATGGTGGGACAAGTTGGAGCAACAATGGTGCTGGTATACTATTTCACAACCAATATGCTTATAATGGATACAATCTAAATTAAGGAAAAAAAATGCAACAAGACATGTATTATTTAGGACAAATATGCTTATTTCCTTATTATTTCCAACCTTCTGGATTCATTAAATGTGATGGGAGTTTACTACCTTTAGATAAAAATGAAGCCCTTTTCTCTATAATTGGTACAAAGTTTGGAGGCAATGGAATTACTGAGTTTAGGATTCCAAATCTAAAGCCTCTTGTAGATTCAGAGGTATCAGTTGATGTTGTGCATTACTATATATGTATTGAAGGTCAATACCCACCTAGAGACTAAAAGATACATATGAAAGCGAGTAAAGGAGAATGGTTTTCTCTTCAATGGGATATCACAGATTTTCACGATCCAGAATCTTTTGAGCAACATAAGGACGCACCTCGTTTTCTTTATGCACACGAAGATTCAGCTCAAATTGAAAGTAATCTACTAAACCAATACTCCAACCTTAGACTTGTATCCATATTCTTGACAACTGTATTTATCACAGAAGGAAGTGGAGTAAAAGTACCTACTCACTATCGAGTGGGTGAGTTTATGCCTGGTGATAAACCAAGCTATGATAGATGGCTATCTGAGTACCATAAAATAAATTATTCAGTTGTTGAACAAATCAGATACCAAGAAGCTCTTCAACAAAAAAACATATTTCTAGAGCATACCGCAAAAGTTATACGTCACGATATGCACTCTGGAATCAATACATATCTACCAAGAGCGATCAAGGGTATCATAAGAAAATTACCTCAAAGTGTTATAAAAAAGCATAAACTCGAAAGCAATATACAAATGCTAGAAGAAGGAATCGCTTTCGCTCAAAAAGTATATCGTGGTGTATATTCATTCACCAATCTCGTAAAAGAAAACTCGGTTCTTGAAAAAGAACCATCAAATTTAAAAGAAATAATAGAAGAATATATCTCATCAACAGCGTACTCAGATAAAGTAGACATTCAAGAATTACCTACTGTATTTGTTGAACCAACATTGTTTTGTATTGCCATAGATAACCTCATCAAAGGTGGTCTTAGATTCAATGAGTCCGAGGAAAAGTGGGTAAAAATATATATGGAAGATGAAAATATACTTTGTGTTCACGACAATGGTGTGGGTCTATCTAAATCTGATTTTATGCTGTACTGTAAACCATATATTCGAAAAGAAACAAGCAAATATGCTCCAAAAGGTCTTGAACTTAACATAGCTGTAGCCATTCTTGAATATCATAACTTTATTATTGAACCAGAAAAGCTAGATATAGGTACTATTTTCAGAATAAACTTAGACACATCACCAACAAGAGAGTACATTATAGACAATAATTTAGGAACAGACGATGACTAAATACTTCAATCTTCCAAAAAGTACCAAATTTATATTCTCATTGGCTGCATTATGCTTCCTAGTATTTCTAGGCATACAATTACTTATTTTGTTTAATTTTTTGCATGCATCCTATGAGATAACAGTAATGTCTTTGGTCTCATTCGGACTTTACATCCCTCTTTCTGCAAAATTTGTTTATGATATTTATTGCTCCTATAAAAAAGAGAAACAATTAATAGATGATAAAATGGCAGCGATCAATTCATCTTGTATTATGGTCATATTTGATGAAAACGGAAAAATACTTGAAGTAAATGAAAACTTCTGTCTGTCTACAGGGTATAAATCTCAAGAAATAATAGGAGATGAACATCGAACATTGATACCTACAGATATATTAGACGATAAAAAATACTTATCATTTTGGGATAAATTAAGAAATGGAAAATACTTTGAAGGAAATTTTCAAAGGAGAAAGAAAGATGGATCTAGTGTGTGGCTATCTGCAACTTACACCCCAGTAAAATCTCTTTCTGGTAAAGTATACCAAGTAATCAAAATCGCTCAGGATATTACAGAGTCCTATCAAGATAAAGAAGAAATATTAAAACAAAATACTTATTTAGAACACGCTGCAAAAATACTAAGACACGATATGCATTCAGGCATCAATACGTACATGCCAAGAGGACTAAAGAGCTTACAAAGACGACTTACACCAGAAAAGATTAAAGAGTTAAAGCTTGAAGCACCGATTAGACTTATTGAAGATGGATTGAAACATACACAGAAAGTTTACGATGGTGTTAGAGAATTCACCAACTTGGTAAAAAAAGATGTTGTCCTAGAAAAACAAAAAAAAGACTTACGAGCAATCCTTGTAGAATATTTATCATTAACATCATATTCAGACCAAGTAAAAATTGATTGGATGCCAGAAATACCAGTAAATGAACCTCTTTTTTGTACAGCTATCGATAATTTCATAAGAAATGGGCTAAAATATAATGACTCAGACAGCAAAATTATAAGCATAAAAATGATAGATGAAAACTATATAGGAATTTTAGATAATGGTAGAGGAATGACGAAAGAGCAATTCATAGAAAACTCTAAACCTTACACGAGAGGTAATAACAAAGGGGAATCTGGAACTGGTCTAGGATTAAACATTTCAATAGCAATATTAAATGAACATGGTTTCACTGTAGATTGTGAAC
>Ga0255766_10001971_pt1 | contig 18559 bp, 18 predicted proteins | sample 071ome_23_FD_179966 | JGI IMG/M metagenome (GOLD analysis project Ga0255766, IMG submission 179966) | Coastal salt marsh microbial communities from the Groves Creek Marsh, Skidaway Island, Georgia - 071403BT metaG (version 2) | ecosystem: Environmental > Aquatic > Marine > Intertidal zone >... | reverse complement strand
CATTGAAAATCTGCGTTATCTAATGAGATAACATCACCAGCTTTGTCTATTGCCTCTTGAGACATATAGAACGCTTGGTCACTATCTGTATCTAAATCGCTTTCAGTTAAAACTGAACCTGAACTATAATCTACTAATTTGGTTGTTTGACTTGTATATCTTCTTATTTCAATAGCAGACTGGTCAGCTGGTGCGGTATCAAATGTTAATGTAGTTCCAGCACCATCAAGTGTGTAGGCTGATGTTTCTACACCTGATATTGTGACTGTTAAATCGTCTGTACTTCTATAAGAAAAAGGAATAGCGTATGCAGCGGTACTACCGTCGCCTGTATATCTTACAAATGAATTAGCCATAATTGTTATATTCTTCTAAAAGGGGTACTTTATTGAATTGCTTGCATAAATTCTTGAAGTGCCTCATTTGCTTTCTCTTTTATAAATAAATCTCTATTTTCTAAAGTTTTCTGCAATACAGGAAACTCTTTCCACATTCTTCTATAAGCTTCTCGTTCTACTGCATGTACAATATCTAGTATATATTTCTGTCTGTAATCGTCACCTGCTACAACATCTTTTGGTAATCTGTATAAATTACTACCTTTATCTGCTACAACAGTTTCAATTAAATCTTTTAAGTTATATTCTTTACCTTTATATGGTATTTTAACTTCCATCTTAAGCTCTAACCATCTATCATAAGCTGTTTGACCTTTATTGTTTCTAATAGTTCTTAAATCAATGTTTGTATATCTATCTACTTTTTGTGGTGCTTTATAATTTAATTCTCTGTTTTGAAAGAATTTAGCTGTTTCTGTATTTTTAAATTTAGTCATAGCAAAAGGTGAAGACCATAAACCTTCATCATCACCTAATCCAAATAACCAACCTCTTTTTCTATCAACTTTTTCACCTAACATATTACGTCTAGGCATAGTTCTATCTCTATCAGTAAATGGATTTAATGTTCTTAATTTATCAGCAAATGTAAACAATTCTCTTTCATAATCATCTTGCACTCTGCTTGCATATCTTAATCCACCTGATAATGGTGTTATTTTATATATAGCTCTTGCCAATATAGATGAACCAATATTATCTGGAGCTCTTGCTTTCATAAAGTCATCACTCATAAAAAAGTTAGCTGTTTCTAAAATATTTTTAGTATAAAACTTAGAAGTTAAGTTTCTAGTTATACTAGCAACAGTTGCCATAGCTAATTCAGTATATTTGTTTTCTACTTCTTCTGGTAAATCTTTATTGTGTTTTGTAAAATCATTAATAGCATCTACAATATCAGCAGCAATAAAAAATGGTGTCATTACTGGGTCAAGTCTATTTCCTGAAACATGATTTCCATCATCTCTTACAATAGAATATTCTTGCCAGCCTGTCATCTTAGTTCTTTCGGCATTTTCTTTCCAGTCTCTTGAACCACCGCCTGTTGTTCTTCCATTAATAGCAGCCAAGAAAGCAGCAGACCATATTAACCATCCTGCTTGTATTCTTGCGTTAGCTTCAGCAGCAGCTTCTGGATTTATGTATTTACCATCAGAACCTTTAGCTAACATGTGTCGCATTTGTAATTGAAAACGACCTAACAATGGAAAATGTTGATGTGTCCATCTCAATAAGTTTGATGGTGTATTAATAAAGTGCATACCCATAGCTCGTAACCATCTATGTTTATTAGTAAAAGACAATATACTACCTGTAATACCACCTTCTTTTTTACCTGTTAATGGATTAATAGAATAAGCTGATTGTGTATATGAACCTTCTCTAGCGTATTGTAATGGGTCATTGATTATATCATCTGTTTCAATAGCCTGTCCTTTACTATTAATATAATCACCTTCTAATTCTTTAAATCTAGCTTTGTATTTAGCTCTGTTCTTCCAACCATAAACTCCAATGTCAGGTGTTTCTTCAAGTATTCTTGAGTGTATAAGTGCAGCTGCTCTAGCTTTGAACATCATAGTTTTAAGAAACTCATCACCTGCTGATAATATTCTCATAGGTAAACTTGTAATGTATGATACAGGTTCTACCACACCTCTTTGTATTCCTGTACCAACTACACCTAATGGTTCAGTAAATAATTTTCCAGTTTCATTAATAAATCTTTGTAACTGACCTTGTCTAATATTACTATCATATTTCATTTGTGTAGCATCTAACACAGGTCTTCCCATCCAAAAACTTTTTAACGACCTTTTTATTGCATGTGCTGTGTACACATACTGGTAGATATATGTTTGTAATGCTTCTCTAGCTATGACTTTTGCTCTAGTTAAATCTTTTGTAGTCATGTTAGCACTTCTAAGTAACATAATAAAAGGTTTCCACTGTGTTTGTGTAAGACCTGATAGGATGTTTAGAATGTGTGTATCAGGTGAAGATAATAAGTTATTGTTAACATATTCAGCTGCTAAGTCCCATTTATTAACTTTTCTAGCATTTTGTAATGCAAGTATAACTTGGTCACTGTCATCTAATTGTGACACAACTCTCCAGAACTCATCTGGATTATCTTGTTTTAATTTAACCATACCAATATCTTCTGGTGATATGATTAATTGAGCTGCTCTTTCTTTGTCCTTAATAACTCTACCAGCTGTAGTTGCTCTAGCATAGTTTTCTTGTAAAGATTTTTGAACATCCATTAATTCACTTAAGATGTCGTTTCTTAATTGTAATTCTTTTTTAATTGTTATTTTTTCTTTAGGTGTTAAATCTACTCTGTTTAATTCATTAGCTAATTTAATAATATCATCAGCTTCTTTAATCATAGAGTCACCATGTGCTATAATAAGACCATACAACTCTCTATCTTCTTTTGCTTTTGATTTAGCTAACTTTCTTAATTTAACAGGGTCAAGATTTAATTGTTCAGCTACTCTAGTCATTTGCTCTAAAGTTACTTTTTCAGTCCCTATTTCTCCTGAAAGTTCTCTAGCTGCATTTCTTAAATATGTGAGAGCTGCACCACGTTTATATTTGGTGTAATTGAAAGGGGTTACTGGGGGTTTGTCAGCAGTAGTAACATTTGCGTCTGCTGTTTTTCTTAGGTTTTTAATACGTGCATCTACTGTGTCACCTATTAATTTACTTTTAAGTTCTATTTCATCTATTTGTTCTTTAGATAAATTTTGATAATAATTCTTTTTTTCTTTTTTGATAGCTATGTCTTCAAATAATCTTTTACCTGTTATTTCACTTCTACCATAATTTTGTAAATCTATAAGTTGTGCTACAGATTGTTTTTGTAAATTCTTACTTGTTAATTTAAATGCTCCGTATGAAAATCCAGCACCAAACAGAGTTCCAAAACCAAAACCAGCAGCACTTGATATACCTGTTTGTTTTAAACTAAATTCATCTTGAACACCTGTTTCAATAGCAATGTTTTGTAATATAGCATCCTGTGCACCAGATACACCTAAACCAATAAAACCTTCATATAGCGCACCTTTTTTAATAGCTTGTCCTAATGCTGCTTGTTGAGCTTGTTTAGCAGCTTCTTTAATAGTTAGCTCATTAATTTCACCAGCCATTTTACCTTTTAAAGCTTGTCTTAAGGCCACTTTGTAAGCTTGTTTAGATACTTGTCCACCCACACCAACACCTATTAAGTTAACAGGGTCAGATAACATAGCACCACCATTATCCATTAACCACCCACCAAAACTTCTATTTGGGTCATCCCACCAATACGGTAATTGTTGGTATGTTTGTTGTATGTAAGCAAATTGTTTTAATCTTTGTTCATCTTCTTCAGCCATTACATTAAACATATCTTTACTCATAGATATTGTGTTATTATTTCTCCAACTTCTATCTGAATAAAAATATTCTAATAAATCTGCATGAGACATGTCATTAAATTTATTATCACCTTCTCTATAAGAATAGTAACTTCTTAAAGTATCATAAAATTTAGGTGTTTGTATTTCTTCTAATGCAGCTTTAGCGTTTGCAGCTTTTTGTAAATCAGCTTCGGTATCTACATTTAGATACTCTTCTGATTTTATCTCAGGTGCTGTAGATGTTGAAGAGGTTACATTAAGAATGGATAAATCTGCCATTTATTATTTTCCTGTTACTATTGTTTTTATTGCCTGTCTAACAAGTGTTTGGTCAACTTTTAATGATTTTGAAATATTGGCAATCATAGCATTAACATCTTGATTTGTCATGGCTTTAAACATTTCAGGTGTAAAAGCAACTCCAAAAGATTGTGTTAAATAATTTTGTAAAGCAGGAACAACTTTAGCAGCTTCAAATTCTTTTCTTTCAGTAGCAGCACCTTTAAAGATAGACCTATCTTCATCAGTCATAGTAGGTAATACAAAACCACCTTTTTCTAATGATTTATTAAGATTATCAATTAATGTAGTAATACCTAAATCTTTATAAATTTGTACTGTTTGTTTTCTTTTCTTTTCAGCTTCTTCAGCTTGTTGTTCTCTTTCTGTAACTGATAATGTTGTAGGGTCAACTGTGCCTTTAAATGTGTCAATTACATACTTACCTAAATTTTGTATAAATTGTTGTCTTTCAGAATTATTAGGTTTTCTTTTATTTTCTATTTCAAATCTTGCTTCATAATCGGCAATCTCTTTAATCATGTAATTAGTAGCATTAAAGATGGCTTGCGCTCCGTTAGAAGCAAGTATTCCATTTGTAGTAAAATTACCTTTAACAGCTGCTTTAATTTGAGACATTGTTTGTACGTATGTAGAATTACTTTGATGAATAGGTTTAACACCTCTATTGTTGTTTGTATTCCATTTTTCCCAATATGTTAATGCTTTAGTTAAATCAGAAGCAGGCATATTTCTGTCAGTAAATGCTTTAATCATATCTGTTTGGTCTGTAAAATTACCACTAATAATCTCAATCATAAAACCATCTACTTTAGCAGGGTCTGTTTCTATGCTTCTATTAACATTCATAACATTTCTAAATGCTGTTAATAATGATGGTCTTCCAATCTTTTTAAGTTTCTCAAATTGTTCCATTTGCTGTGCATAAGTTTTAGGTGTGCCATCTTCATTATCAGAAAAAGCGTCAGAAAATATTTGTTTAATTGTTTGTTTTTCTTTGTAATCTTCATTAATTCTATTTTGATTTTCTAGTGTAACTCTTTTTCTATTTAACTTACCAACTAACTCAGACACATCTGTTCTTTTAGTATCAACTAAAGAACCTAATTTAGTTCCATCTTTTTTAATACCTCTATCAGTTGATAATATCTTTATTGCTCTATCAATTTCTTCTGTGGTAGTAGCTGTGTTTAATAAATTACCAGCATGTTGTAAAACAACTTCATTAAGTTCTTCATTGGAATAAAATTGTCTAGGTTTGGTTTGACCTTCTTCTGGTGGGAGCGGGACATTTAACGAATTAACTGTGTCCCATACTTCATTAACAGGTACATTAGATATTATTTTAGCACCTTGATTAATTTTTTGTGTTTTAGCATATTTGTTTCTAACTTCAGCATCATTAATAGCTTCTTTAGTTTTGTATTGATTAAAAACAGCAGCAAACCCTAGTGTATAAGAACCATCTTTATTAGCAAAACTAGGTAAATATTCTTTATAAAATGCTGGTAAATTAGTTTTAGTATGGTCATATTTATTTTTATTTGCTTCTATATTAGAAATAGCATCAATAGCTTCATGTCTTCCTGTGTGATAAGACACAGTTTTTTCTACATATCTACCAGATAATTCTGGATGTTTTCCCTCTAGTATTTCTTGTTGAATAACATCAGATTTTTTACCTTCTAAAAATAATTGATTAATCTTTTCTTTTGCAGTATCTTTTTGTTTTTCAATGTTTCTAGCATATATTCTTTCTAATGCAGGATTAACAGTTCTTTGTAATGTTCTAGCTAAATCCATAGCTTCTGAGTCTGATGCAGCATTAACTTGTCCAGCAAATGTTGCTCCCATGTATTTATTACTTACTCTTGATTTATATGCCATTTATTAAACCTTTGGTTTTTGTGCGTTTGTGTGTTTTTGATAACCTTCAGCACCTATTGTTGCTACTTCTAAGAATAAACCAGTATCACTAGGCATAGACACAGGTTTAATACTATTATATCTTCTTTGTTGTGCTGCATAAGCTTCTTTTTCTTGTGTATCTAATCTAAATACATCTGTTTCATAATCTCTAGCTGTATCTAAAAATGATTGGTCATAAGTTCCTGTAATATCTTGTATAATTTTATCTCCATTACCAGCATTTAAATTTAAACTTTTTGCTATGTCTTTTTGCTTTTTTAATTTGTTTTTCATATTTTCAGCTTGTTTTTCTCTACTAGCTGACACTGCTTCTCTATCTATTTTTGATATATCATTAAGATATGCTTGGTCAGAGTTTCTACGTGTTTGTTCATTAGCTTTATTTTTTCCTTTTGCTACAGCTCGTTTTGCTTGGTGCGAATAAACTGCTGCACCTATCTTTAAAGCAGTAACTACATCACACATAGTTTATTGTTTTATCTCCTTTATCATTAATAAAAATGGCATATTACCTACACCATAATTATCTATTTGTTCTTTGGGTTCAAACCCTAAATATTGCAACCACTTAAGTGATTTCCAATTTCTTTTATCTACAAAATTATATAGATAAGTATAACCTTTTCCCATTTCACTTATCCAGTGTGGTGATTGTTTTACAAATTCTTTTGTATGGTTATATAAATCTTCACTAGACAATAACCATGCTACACCGTACTCAGGGTCATGTGAAGGTGCGGAACCAAACATTCCTATAACTTCATCAGTTTCTGTTTTAACAACTGAATATGTTTTGGCATTATCAGATGTAAATGGTGTAACTAAAGCTTCTAAACAAGATACATTACTTGCAGCTCTAATTTCTTCTCTATCAATTTTTCTTAATCTAGGTGCTAAATGTATAGCATCTATAAGTTGTGCTTCTCGCACAAAAGCTTCTTTCATATTAAATCCTTCTTGAACGTGTGTGATAATAGCCTTCAATCTCAGCACTTGCAATATATACAGGTAGATGCGAACTACTCTTAATATCAAGTGTAAAATCTGTGTTTCTGGCTATAACGGGTACCAAAAGAGTACCTGAGTTAATTGCTGGTATTCCTACTTTACTTGTAGCAGTACCAATAATATAACCATTCATAACTGTTGTACTTTTATCTCTACCAGTAGGTGTCACTTCTACTTGGAAGAAACCAGAGTTCTCATAATTAAATCTAATATTTCTTATTTGGTATCTACCAGATGTAATAGCTACTAAACCTCTACCAGAACTTTCTCTAATATATTGAGGTGATAATCTGTAAGTGGACTCAAAAGGTACACCAATGTATAAACTTGTGTGGTCTCCTTCTATTGTGTAAGTTGACCCTGATGTATTTGTTGCACTATAGTTATTACCATTAGCAGTATCTATGGCAATCAAACCTGTCTTTGCACCATACGGTGACGTGAATGTAGTTAAATCCGTACCACTATCATAAGTACCAGTAACAGATGTTTTTAAATCTAAGTAAATACCAAAACCTATTGTTTGGTCTTTTAAATTTCTTAAGTCTAATTTAACTAATTTTGTATCTGTATTCTCTGCAACTAATGCATAGACAAAACTATCAACTGTCATTGCACCTAAAATCTTAACACCAGTAAAAGTCCATTTAGACCATGCTGTTTGTACTTTCTCACCTCTATCAAAGAAGTATTTGTAGATGTACATTGTGTTAGCATAAGTTGGGTCAACAGCACTGCCAGCAGTATAAGGTGCTGTCTGTGTGTCGTTGCTATCCGCAGCTAATGCAATTAATGTATCTTCTGTTGTATTACTAATAAGTTGATATACATTTGTTGGTATTAAATTTGAAACAGAAACTGTTATATCTAATCCATCATTTGTTAATGTATCATCATCAGCAAAATATTCTCTAATTGCTGTATTGTTATTTCTTGATTGCGCAAAGTAAGCAAACTTACCAGCAGACACAGGCCTTACATTGTCATCATGTTCAAAACTTGATACTTCATTAAGTATAGCTGTAGTTGGTGTGATTGCTTCACCTGTACTATTTAATTTGTATTGTGCTGTATCAGAAAACAATAATAATGTTTCGTTAAATGACACAGAATTTTTAAGTGTGTTAACCTGTGTACCAGACGCAGAAATATCAATAGGGTCTGTATCTAAAACTTGTGTAACTGTACTGGAAAAGAAATTAAAGAAACTAGCATTTTCTGTAAAGATTAAATTTTCTCCAGACAATACACCTAATCTATTTTTATAAAATGTTAAATTCTGAATTTTCTTACCAACAAAAGTTGGGTCAGCATTACTATCAGTATCACCACAAGTTCTATCATTCCAATCTATTTCTTGAAATGTAAATGTACCATCATTGTTATTAATCAATGCGTGTGGCATTGTAGAATTATCTAAACCTAAACTTGTGTCTGGCGCAATAGTTTCTTTCCATACACCGTCAGTTTCAAACTTAACCCAGTAATCAGACAAAGTATCACCTTCATCACCAGTAATTTTTATTTTAGTGTCAACAACACCATGATAAGGTAATTTAGTAAAATCTGATATTTCATCTCTAATAGAATACATACCTGAGTTACCAGAGCCATCTCCTGTTTCTATAGTGTAATTACTGTCATTATCTGTTGGTTCACCATAGATAACTGAGTTCATTAATTGAAAATCAAAATAATCGGTAAATCCTGAGTATGTACCCAGACCTTGTGATGATGTCACAGTTGCACCTGTGTCAGTTCTTACAACTTTAAATGCTGCTGAAGATGAGCTATCCCAATAATCACTAGAAGTACCATACATTAAAATATCAGCAACGTGCGCAGTATCTCTATAAGCGGCATCATGTGTTGCATTAGAACCTGTTGGTAATTGTAAAGCAACTTTTAATCCATATCCTAAATCAGTTGTCATATCAGGATGTGTTAGTTCTACTGTGTATTCTCTTCCGTAGTTTGTTGTAACTACATTAATATAAAACTCTTCATTCTTTGCAGCGCTTGTTGTACTATCAGCTGCTACTGTTACAGATTTGTTTGCTATAAAAGTATAATCTGCAATGTTAACTAATTTAAAATCTCTTCTTGGATTTGTAGATGTTAAATAACTGGAACCACTTGAAACAGTAACAGTTTTTTCATTACCTAATAAATCATAAACTTTGACACCACCATTGTAAAATGCTACAATGTACTGGTTATCTTCATCTCTTTGAATAGACCAAAACTTTGTTGTGTTAGGAAACACATTGCTAGCATCTAATGTTGCTATGTATTCTAAAGATGGTCTTTTACTTAAACCTTCAACAATATTATTTTGAAAATTTATTTGTTCTTCAGCTTGGTTAACACTTCGTTGTGTTGGTGTTTGCTGAGATATACCATTTAGAAAATTAGGTATGCTCTGTGAAACCACACCACCCATTAGTATGTCCTTCTAGTTGGTCTATTAATTATTGAATAAGTATTTGCATCACCTTCTAACATATTAACATCAGCTTCTTGACTGTCTGCTTGATGAAAAGACATTAATGCTTCATTCTCATCAGCTGCAATTAAATCAATAATAGCTTTATCACCAATGTATCTAGCAGCAAATCTTCTAGCTGCTTTTAAGGTAATATATTGTCTTGCATATTCAGGTAATTGTTCAAACTGTTGTACTAAAACTAAATCAACTTCAGCTGGAGCCGAAGTAAAAACATCTGTGTGGTTAGTTAAATCATATAAATAACCATTTCTAATTGTGTAATCTAAATATCTATAATTTGAACTTGCATCAGCTTTGACACAGTTAGATGGTAGAGGAACTTTATTATCACCATCTAAAGATAATGAAGTATATTTATGGTGGGTATTAAAATGCCATCCCTGTGATTGAATAGACATTGAAGTTTCATCTAAAATATTTTTAGCGACAGATACGTCAACTGTAGTAGTTCCTGTTATTGAGTTAACTGGAGCTTCACCAATAGTTGATAACATAATATTTATCGCCTGTAATTCAGTCGTTGGTGTAATTCTTGTAGTCATAATCTCCTAATAATATTTTAGATAATGACAAGGGGACAGTCTCCCATCCCCTCATCAATTTGGTTAAAAAAGCTTACGCAGCTTCTCTAATTCCTACAGCAGCCTCAGGTCTTAGGACACCGTGTCCCATAGCGTATTTAGCTACCATTAATGTTCCTTGTCTTCTGATGTCATATTCTGACTCAACTGCCAAGTCCATTAATTTAACAGTTCCCGCCGCACTTGGGTGAGACACTAAACAAACATAGTTTGATAGGTCAACTTGTTGTGGGTTAGAACCACCAGCTGTAGCAGAACCACCGTTTACATCAGTAGATGCAGAGTAATCAGCAGATACGAAGTGAGCTGTTGGTACTAATTCAATACCAGCAATTTTCACTACTTTACCTTCTGCGATTGAACCCTGACCACTAAAGTCAACGTTAACTGCGTTAGTTGCATTAGCTAGTTTGTAGTATTCTTCTAGTCTAATGAACGCTTTTCTACCTTCTTTTGGAACGTAGTTAGCGTCTAATGCTTTAGCTGCATTGAACAATTCTTCAATCATAGCGTCAGCAGCAGTTGAAGCTGTTGCAGAAGCAATTGAAGTGTTTGTTAATACAGTACCTGCACCATAGCCACTGTCAGCTACGTTTGCAGATGCTTGTGCTGCTTGACCAATAGTTTGTAATACGTGCTTATCTTTTTGGAAAGCTAATGCTCTACCGATTTCAGATGAGTATGCACTTCTTACATCCCAGTGGTTTTTAGCTTCTTCGATATTCGATAAGAATACTGAAGATAATAGAAGGTCATTAATTGTAATGACTTTCTCATTGTGGTTTACGTCAGAGCCAGTAATTTCTGAACCAGCAGTGTGATATGACGCATCAACTCTACCCATTACTGGGAAAGTTGCTGATTTGCCTGATGAGATACTTCTCACCATTTCAGCACCTTGAGTAACTGAAGCTCTTTCAAATGAAGTAAGTACTTCACCTGCAAAAACTTTCAGAAACAAAGCGTCTTCACTACCACCAGCGTTGATTTTACCAACACTAACAGGGGTTGCGTTTGCCATAATTATTCTCCTTTTATGGTTTGACGTTTGGTTTTAAAAGCCTCTACATATCTCCAGTTTCACAAACAAGATTGTCGCCCGCAAGCGGTCAAGTCGTTAGACTTTGTTTATGTTTTGGCAGTTGCCTTCTAAACAGAAAGCACAACTATAAGCTAGCTAATTTGTCAGCTAGTTTAATGGCGAGAGAGAATTTACCTCTCTCCCGACATTTCATTATTAGACACTTAAGTCTAAATATCTTTTCACCTAATGGTGACATTATTTTTTCTTGGCTGTCTTAGCAGCTCTCTTAAATTGCTTTGCAGTTGGAGCACCTTTGCTTCCAACCTTACGCATTTTCTCACCACTACCAGCTGCTATTCTTTTTCTTTTAGCATGGATGTTAGCATATAAACCTTTAGCCATTATGCTTTCATACCTCTCTTTTTAGCAGTTGCATAAAAAACTTTGGTTCCTTTTTTCTTACCATAAGTTTTAGTCATAGCGCTTTTCATCTTTTTTGCTTTTTTAGTCATTGGCATAGTTATCTCCTATAAATTAGAGTTTTCTAATTTTGCTTTTACTTCTGCTTGATAAGCTGTGTCTTTAGCATATCTAGGGTCTGCCATAGCTTGAGTAACTTGTGCCCAAGATTTAAAACCTTGTTCAGCAGTTGGTGTAGCTTTACCTTCAACTAATTTTGGTTCAACACCATTAGCTCTTTCATATTGAGCTTTAAGTGCATTGACAGCAAGTTTAACAGTTTCTTTATCTGGACTGTTAACAGCTTTATTATAAGCTTGTCTTTCACCATCAGTCATATTACTAGCAGCCCAACTGACCATGTCGTTATATGCTTCAGAACCACCAACAGTATCTTTTATTTCTGCTGCTGTTTGTTCAGCCAACGCCTGCTGGCCAGCAATATAATTATCAACATATTGTTTAGTAATACCAACTTTTTCTAAAGCTTCATAAGATTTAGTATCTAACTCACCTTTTTCTGAATACTCTTTTTGTAGAGTTTCCATATTAAGACCAGCATCTTTAACAGCATTTTCAGCAACTTCCAAAGTTGATTTATTATCAGGGTTTGGATTTGCTGGTGATGGTCTTTGTTGAGATTGCTCACCAAGTTTTTTCTCTAACTCAGAATATGATTTAGCCAGCTCTTCAACTGAATTGAATTTTTCTGGCAAACCTTCTGGTTTACTTTGTGTGGACTGTGTCTCGTTTGCTTGTTCTGTCTGTTGTGTTTCTTCTACAACAGGTTTTTCAGCCGTAGTTTCTTCTGCCACTACTTCTACTTTATCTACCATGTTACTTTTCCTCTTGTTGTTTCATTATGCCACTAGCAATAGGTGCAACAGCTTTTTCAGCCATTCCCATTATTTGCTGGTTTTGCATTTGACTCATCATTGCTTCTTCTTCAGCCATTAATTCTTCTTCAGTCTTCATCAGACCTTCAGTATCAATGCCTAATCCAGTTGCAATTCTTTTTATTAAATCCTGTGTGTTCAATGATTGAACTATTTGAGGATTTACTTGTGCTAGGTTTGCTACCTCAGCAACAAATTCTCTTAATTTTTGTAAATCATTTCCTCTACCTAATGCTTCAATACCTGTAATAATAGTAGGTCTTACAGAGTTTTTAGGTAAAGAAGGTATCTCATTTGCTTGAGACATTCTTTTCATTAATATCGTAACTAAAGGTAATTGAAATTCTTGAGACAATAAAGAATAAATACCACCCATAGCAGTTTCTAATTGTTCTGCCATGTATCTAATTTCTTGTGCTGTAACTCTTTCTGCATCTCTTTGTATTGCTGTGTGTAATAAAAATGCATAAGACATTCTTTCTTCTAACTTTGCAATACTTCTTTCAACTACTTGTAAATCATATTGTTTTTCAGTTTGTAATACAGAAACATCATCTTTAGAACCAGTGATAATGTCACCATTTCTAGTTAAAGATAAATCTTTTTTTCTAGTAACTGAATTAGGTTTAACCATAAATACTACTTTAGAAGATGCAGCAGCACTTTCTACAAGTGATTGAGATAATCCTTCTAATGATTTTAAATCTCCTAAAAACTCTTCTACGTAACCTCTACCATAATCTTCATTGTCAACTCTTACCATTCTTAATGCTTGGTAAGGCATGTTGTCTAAAGAGTAATTACCAATAGACTCTGGAATTTTTATACCTTTAACTTCTTGGCATACGTAATATTTATCTTTATCTAATTTATAGATATGTGTGTATATATCTACGTCTTCATCTGATTTGTAATCAGCGTCAGCAATAACTTGATTTCTAATATCTTCATTTAAATCTAATGGTGTAATACTTTCTTTAATAACTATTTCTAAAACATTACCACTAGCATCTCTTCTTACAACATAGTTTGTTAAAGGGTAAACTCTCATTGAACCTTTTTTAGGTAAGTATGTTAATACATTACCAGATACAATTAAATGTTTTAATGCTTCAAATACTGATACTCTTAAAGCAAGTTGTTCTATCTTAGCTGATACTTCTCTTTCAATAGTAGCTAATGATTTTTCAATTTCTGATTTTAAATCTTTTTGTGTTTCTAATTCTTTCTTAGCATTTCCTGCTATTGATAATCTAAAAAATGGGGAATTGGGTGGTAATAATAAAAGCAATAATTTTGATGCTAAGTTGTTTACACCTCTTGCTCCGACTGATTGAAAGGGATTGTATAATTCAGTGGATGAATGAAAACCGTCTGGCGGTAATAATGATGGGATTGTTAATTCGCTACACTCTTGTGCTCTATCTAAAAAATGTTCTCTATCTTGTTTTAATTTTTCATAACGTTCTTTAGCGGTGTTTTGTAACATACTAATATCGTTATAAGCCATTGTTTATTAAGATATATTTAAACCAGATGTAGTAGGAATATTCAATCCAGAACTTGTTTGTAAAGCAGAAGTACCTGTTTTTCTTGCTTTTTTCTTTTTTAATTCTGGTGAAGTTTCTTCAACTGCTGTCTTAACTTCAGGAGCTTGAGTTTCACCTATTGGTGATGGCTCAACTGGAGCTGGAGCTGGTTGTACTTCTGGTACTTTAGGTGTTGATAAACACATAATTATTTTTCAGACCTTTCCTTTAGTGTGTTAATGAAATTGACAACATCACGTTGACCTGCTTTAAAATATATTGTCTTAGTATCATCTGATAATACAGGTGATTTCTCTGGATATATTTTATTTAGTAGTTTAATTAAATCTTCTACTGTTGTAGGTAACACAATGTCGTCTAAATCATTCATTTTATTCTTCTAAAAAGGGTACTTTAGTCCCACAAGCTACCAGTTATAGTTCCTTTATTGTATTCAGTTGCTCTATTCTCAAAGAAATTAGCGTGTTCTACACCATTTAATACCCAATCTAACCAAGACAATGGATTATCTTTCACACCATAATTAGGTTTAAGAGACAGCTGTAACAATCTTCTATCAGCAATGTATCTGATATATTGTTTAACTTCTTCTGGTTTCAATCCTCTGATGCCACCCATGTCAAAAGCTAAATCAATAAACTTATCTTCTAAGTCAACCATATCTCTACATGTTTGATAGATACTTGCTTTAAATTTTTCTGTCCAAATATTTGGGTTCTCTTTAATCAATGCATGAAATAATTTAATCATGTTTTCTACATGGTGTGTTTCATCTCTAATTGACCAAGTAACTATCTGACACATTCCCTTCATTCTACCAAACCTTTGAAAGTTTAATAACATAACAAAAGATGCAAACAGTTGTAGGCCTTCACCAAACGCAGAGAAACAAGCCATGTCTCTAGCAAGTCCTTCTAGTCCGCTGCCTTTTTTAGAAAACAAATAATTATGTTTGTCTGACATTTCTTTGTATTCTTGAAATGCTTTGTAATCACTTTCAGGCATACCAATAGTATCATTTAATAATGAATAACTATGTGCATGGTTTGCTTCTGATGTAGCAATAGCAGACAACATCATTCTTATTTCAGGTGGTTTAAACTTTGGTATATATGTATCAAGATAAGCTTGTGCTATATCTACGTCACCTTGTGTAAAGAATTTTAATATTTGATTTATTAAGTTCTTTTCTTCTGGTGTTAATCTTTCATTCCAATCTCTGACGTCTTCATGTAATGGTACCTCACTTGGTAACCAATGCATTTTCTGTTGCATATCATAGGCTTCAAATGCCCAATCATATTCAAATGGTTTGTAATGTACTCTCTCTTTAAATAACGACATGTCTTTCTATCCTTCGCATGCAAGACAATCATTCTCTTTCCACTCAGGAATAATTTCTCGCTGTACTTTTTGTGATACTAATTCCGCTCTCTTAATTGCTTCAGAACGACAATAGTATAATGTTTTGATTTTCTTTTTCCAAGCCATCATGTGAAGATTGTGTAAATCTTTTATGTTCACATCAGCTGGTATAAATATATTTAAACTTTGGCTTTGACAAATGTGTTCTTGTCTGTCAGCTGCATGTTCAATTAACCATCTCTGGTCAATTTCAATAGCAGTCTTGAAAATATCTTTCTCATTTTCTGACAAACCTTCGACATGAGCAACTGAGCCTCTTTGAGCGATAATGGATGTCCATATATCATCATTGTTTAGTCCTTTCTTTTCTAATAATTTTTCTAAATGTTTGTTCTTAACTAAGAACGAACCTGACATAGTTTTCTGTACATAAGCATTTGCTCTGTACGGTTCTATTGATGGTGAGGTTGTACCACAAATAATTGAACTAGATGCGTTAGGAGCAACAGCTAATAAATGTGCATTACGTAATCCAGTACCTTCCATGTCTGGAGCTTCACCTCTTTTAACTGCAAGTCTTTCACTCTCATTTACAGCTTGTTGTTTAATACTTTTAAATATTTTTATATTGATTGACTTAGCAATAGCAGACTCAAACGGTATGCCTTTAGATTGTAAGTATGCATGAAAACCCATAGCACCAAGACCAAGACTACGTTCTTGTGCTGCACTAAACCTAGCTCTGAATAATTGCTCAGGTGCTTTATCAATAAAGTGTTGTAATACATTATCTAAAAATCTTATTAAGTCTGGTATAAACAACGCATCATTTTTCCATTCATCATACTTTTCTAAGTTAACACTAGACAGACAACAAACAGCTGTTCTGTTTTCATCTGTAGGTAATGTTATCTCAGAACAAAGATTTGAATGATGTACTTTTAATCCTAAGTTCTTTTGTGTTTCAGGCAGTCCTTCATTAACTGTGTCAATAAAAGATATATAAGGCTCACCAGTGTTAACTCTAACCTCTAGTATCTTTAACCATAAATCTCTAGCTGATATTGTTCTCACAACTTTTTTAGTATGTGGGTCAATTAAATTCCAACTGTCGTCATACGTAGGTTCTTTAACACATTTATCTATGAGTTCCATAAACTCATTAGTTATATTAATTCCATGATGTAAATTTAAATTCTTTCTATGTGCATCACCACCTGTTGGTTTACGCATTTCAATAAACTCAATTATCTCTGGATGTGATATATCCATGTATGATGCATAACTTCCTCTTCTAGTTTTGCCTTGAGAGAAAGCGAGTATCTCACTGTCAACGACATGCATGAATGGTATTGAACCTGAAGACTGTGAACCACCTGAAGTTAACATTCCATCAGAACGTACGTGTCCCCAGTAACCACCTATGCCACCACCAACTGATGCAAGCCAAGCGTTCTCTGTGTAATGGCCAGTTAATCCTTCTCTGCTATCACCAACATAATTTAAGAAGCACGAAATAGGCATGCCTCTAGCAGACCCACCATTAGATAATACAGGTGTAGAATACATAAACCATAACTTAGATGCATAATCATATATTCTTTGTGCCATTTCTGGGTTATCTGAAAATGCTTCTGCTGCTCTAGCAAATGCATCTTGTGGTGATTTCTCTTCGGGTAATAAGTATCTATCTTTTAATGTTGTCTTACCAAAATGTGTAAGTAAATCGTCTCTACTATAATCTATGTTCATGTTAGTTTTTCTAATAATCCTTTTGTGTTTTCAAAATGACTAGCAAAATCAGGCACCTCTTGTAAATTGTTTTCTCTATCTAAAAATTTGTATTCTATTTTAGTTGGATTAAATTGTTCTAAATGTTTTAAGACAGTATCAATGTTTAATTCTTTACAACTATAAACATCTAACTGAACTAAAGCAGGTACAGTTTCATCCCATACATGCATGACAATGTGTGATGTCTCAATCACAGCAGCACATGTAGCTCCTTGATTTCCAACCATGTCTGAATAGTAAGTTTGTGGCTCACCCATTAATTTCATATTAATTTTAGGAACTAAAGTTACTACCCAATCTTTAATCTCATCTTTAGTTATAGGTGGTTTCATTACTTCAGCTCTGATAATTACATGCTCATGTTTTAATATCATTGTGTTTCCTTTTCAATTATAAAATCAATATATTGTTTAGCTTTTTTTAAAGATTCTATTCCACCTTTATCTCTCCAACGACAAATGTATTTAACTACATTGCCTTCACAAAAAGATAATTTATTTTTTGTAATAAAATCTATTGGTTCAATAGTATGCTTAGCATAGTGTTTTGGTTTCTTTATTACATCTGCCATAGCTTTATTGCTCCAGTCTTTTTATCATAATCACCGTGTCTAAGAATACGTGCAACTCTAGCTTGTTGTAAAGCTTCTTTCTCAGTAAATCCTTTGTCTTTATAAATACCTACAACAATTTTCCATAGGTCTAAGAGGGGTACATTACTATATTTCTTAATAAATTTTTCTGCTGTTTTTATACCGACATTAGGAATACCAGTGTAACCATCAGTTGCATCACCAGCTAATACTTGTATCATCCAATTATAATTACCTAATTTCTCAGGTATATACTCTACGTTATAACCATCAGAAGTTACATTAGAATGTGGTATTTGTTTTAAGTCTTTATCAATAGAGACAATAATTCTATCTTCTTTAGATGGCTCCGTTGACATGATGCCTAACACATCATCAGCTTCTAAGTTTTTAAATATAACTCCATTATGTTTTTTCATAATGTAATCACGTAAATGTGGCAACACCATAGGTTTACGTTTTGCTTTTCTATTGTCTTTGTATGATGGTAACACATCTTTTCTAAAATTATATTTATCAGTTAATGCTACAATGTAATCGTCAGCTTCTAAATTAGAACCTAAGTCATCTATTGTTGCATCTACTTCAGCTTTACATTGTGCAGCATCACAGTGTAATGTCCATAAGTCATTACCCCAATCAGTCGCAACTTCATTTTGTGTAGCTATTTTATAAATAAGAATATCACCATCAATTAGTAATACTTTTTTCTTAGCCATGTTATCTCCTATTTGTTTAATTGTA
>Ga0255766_10001966_pt1 | contig 18588 bp, 15 predicted proteins | sample 071ome_23_FD_179966 | JGI IMG/M metagenome (GOLD analysis project Ga0255766, IMG submission 179966) | Coastal salt marsh microbial communities from the Groves Creek Marsh, Skidaway Island, Georgia - 071403BT metaG (version 2) | ecosystem: Environmental > Aquatic > Marine > Intertidal zone >... | reverse complement strand
GGTTGGAGGACAGAATTAAAAATTTGGTTGACCCCTAGGGCCCAAACTACAGCTAGGGCACCGTACCAAATAGCGGGGTGACGAAGTACCACGGAGAATTTCAGACGGCGTTGCAAACGGTCAAAGGCTAAGGCTAGCATGCTTGCAGCAGCGATGAGGCTGAGCACAACCCCGCTGGAGAAGGCAAGGGCTAAGACGCCTACAACTAGGGCGCCGAGACCTAAGAAGATGAAATAACCGGGCAGGCCTTCGCGGTAAAAGACCAGTAGGAAGCCTAAGAAAACAAGGGCTGAGCCTGTGTCTGGTTGGAGTAGAATCAAACCCATAGGGAGAAAAACGGCAGCGGCGGGGAGCCAACGGGAGCTCCAGTTTTTGAGGTTGACCCCACGTTGTGAAAGGACACGAGCGGTCATGAGGGCAGTGCCGAGTTTGGCAAATTCGGACGGTTGAAGGCCAAAACTGCCAATGGCGAGCCAACTCTTGTTGCCTCCCACTTCTTTACCTACGGCAAGAACGGCCAGCAATAGGAGCAAGGTGACGATGTAAATGGGGACGGTAAGCACTTCATACAAGCGCCCGTCGCTCAAGAGCACGACAAAAATGAGTAGGCCGCTTAGCCCCATGAACATCAGTTGGCGGCCGGCTTCGTTGTTCCAGTCCCAGCCAAATCCATCGAGTTCGGGATTGACGGTGGCATAGATGTTCATCCACCCAAAGACGACTAAGAAGGTGAAAAGGCCTACCGTGAGACCGTCCAATTTGCCAAACCAACCGCTCTGTGTCCGCATCTCAGTAGGGGGGGAGTTCGGTTTTAACGCTGTGGACTCGGTATTCGCCGTGTAAGTTGCCTTCGACCATGGTCTGTTCCAGGGCGGGTCGGCTGATTTCGCCGTGGATGTACTTTTCCATCATAAGGCTGGCGATGGGGGCAGCCCAACGGGAGCCCCAGTAGCCGTTTTCCACGATGATGGCGAGGGCAATTTTGGGATTTTCGACAGGGGCGAAGGCCATGAAGATGGAGTGGTCTTGGCCGTGGGGGTTTTCGGCGGTACCCGTTTTTCCGGCCATGGGGAGCCCTTCGAGGCGGGAAGCGCGGGCCGTACCCGATTCAAACACATCCGCCATGCCTTGGATGATGATATCAAAGTTTTCGGGGTCGATGGTTGTGATGTGCTTGAAGCCGAAGAGTTCAGGATCCACGGGGTCTAAGCCCACTTGGCGCACTACGTGGGGGGTGTACCAGTAGCCGTGGTTGGCCACAGCCGCAGCCATATTGGCCAACTGAATGGGGGTAACCACGAGTTCCCCTTGGCCAATAGCTAGGGAAATAACGGTGGGCGACTTCCAGCGGTCGCTGCGGTATACCCGGTTGTAGTAACTGCCGTCGGGTACGAAGCCTTTACGGCCGGTGGGCAGGTCGACGCCCAGGAAGGCGCCCAAGCCAAAGCTGGTGACGTGTTTGTTCCAAGCGTCTATGCCCTGGGAGGCGGTGGGGTATTTGTCCAGAGTGCGCTTGAGGATTTGGCAGTGGTAGTTGTTGCAGGATTTGGAGATGCTTCCGCGCAAGTCTAAGGTGCCCGCTTTACAATGGCAACCCACGTGAAGCCGCCCAAAGTGGTAGCCATCAATGCAGGTGTACTGCGTTTCTGGAGTGACCACGCCTTCTTGAAGGGCAATCAAGGCATTTAAAACCTTGAAGGGAGATCCAGGAGGGTATTCGGCTAGAATGCCACGGTCGTACAAGGGCTTGTTAATGGAGTCCCGGTAGAGCATGGAGTAGTTCCGAGAGCGGTAGCGACCCACTAAGGCATTGGGATCGTAACTGGGGGAGGAGACAAGTGCCAGAATTTCGCCCGTCGATGGCTCAATGGCAACAATGGATCCTCGTTTGCCGGACATCAAGAGTTCGCCATAGGCTTGGAGCGTGGCGTCCAATGTTAAGGTAAGGTTGGAGCCCGGGACGGGTTTTTCATCGTATTTCCCCCCTTGGAAGGGGCCCACATCGCGGTTGAGGTTGTCCACCGTGATGTAACGACGGCCCGCGCGCCCGCGGAGCGCCTCTTCGTAGCTGGCTTCCACACCCGAGATGCCGATGTAGTCGCCCAGTTCGTATTCGGGCTTTCGGCTCAAAATGTAGTCGTTAACCTCCGACACATAGCCCAAGACGTTTCCCCCCGTTGGTTTGAGGTACTTGCGCAAAATGCGGCGACGCAAGGCGATGCCCGGGTAGAAGGAAACTTCCTCTTGAATGCGCGCGTAGTCGTTGGCGGTCAAGCCGCGTAGGATGGGACTGGGCCGAAAGGGGGAGTACACCTTGGCCCGCTGCAAACTGCGGCGCAAGCGGTCTTCATCTTCGCCGAGCAACCGGGCCAAACGCGCCGTGTCAATGTCATGCATCAAGCGAGGCGTGGCTTCGACGTCGTAGGCCATTTGGTTGGAGGCCATGACCTCGCCATTGCGGTCCAGCATGACCCCGCGAGGCGCAAAAATTTTCTCAATGCGCTGTGCGTTGTTGGCGGCGCTCAAGGTGTAGCGTTCGTCAATGATTTGGATGTAGAACAGGCGCGCAATGAAGACGATGGTGGCGCCTACGAGCAGGAAGAGGTAGAGACTCGTGCGTTTCATCGTGCCTCCTCCGGTTTGATTAACAAGCCAGTGAGGTAGAGCAGAAGCAGCGAAGCCGCCCCGGAAACAAGGGTACGCCAGATAAAGGCCCAAAAATGGTAGATGCCGTGAGCGTCAACGGCAAAGAGGTAGCCGTGGTGGGCCGAAACAGCTACAGCGGTGTAGACGAGCCATTTACCACTGCCCATGTCTTGGAGTGTGAAGCCAAGGTTTTCTTCGGCGGCCCTGGGGAGTACGGAGGACAGGATGGCGGGGCGGAAGTACGCGAGCAGGCTCGTGGCCATGAGGTGCATGCCCCCACTGTGCATCTGGAAGTCCATCCAGGCTCCCACGGCGGCGCCGAGCCAAAGGAGCTGCATTCGGCTCCACGTAGCGGGCGCCAGGAGAATGACCGCTACATAGAGGTAGGGGTTCAAGTAGCCATAGAGCTGAACCTGGCTAAGGACGAAGCTCTGGAAAAGCAAAATGCCGATAGACCAAAGGGCCCAAGTAGTCCAGCGCTTCATTGGGACAAGAGGGAATTTTGTACTTCTTCGAGCACGTTCTTGACGATGTAGGCGGGCTGCTGTCGGCTGATGCTGCCCCAAACCTCCAGTACGGCACTCTGCGTGAAGAGCGACGAGTCGCTCTCAACCTGTACAACAACCCCAATGGGCCATCCGGAGGGGAAGAGGGCAGACCGGGCATCGGTGACAATGGTATCCCCAACGGTCACCTGCGCTTCGATGGGCAGGTCAATGTAATCCACCAAATTGGAGGCACCTCCGGACCACACCACGGTTCCAAAGAACCCGGTCCGGGCGACCGTCCCAGAAATTCGAGATTCGGCGTGCAGCAGCGAGGTCACCTTGGCAAAGTGCTCATTGACGTCACTGACGACGCCCAGAACACCGGTCGGCGACAGAACCCCTTGACCGGGTTCCACGCCATCGGCGCGCCCGCGGTTCAAAAGCAAAATATTGTTGAGCAAATGCGAGGTGCCATAAATCACTTGCCCGGACACCCACACAAATTGGTTGCTATCCACGGCATTGATAGGCCGGGCCGCGGGCTGGCTGAGTTGAGCGCGCAAGCGCGCATTCTCCGCTTGGAGCTCTTCGTTGGTGGTTTCAAGCAGGAAGTAGGCCTTCCATCCATCGCGCGTTTGATTCCATTCGGCCTGTGCACCCAGTACACGGCTCCAATAGAAACTTTCATGCATAGGCGAAGACCGGTACGTCAGGTAGAGCCCGCTCACCTGAAGCAACAGCAGGGTGAGAAGGATGCGGTAGCGAAGGATGAACCGCAGGACGTTCCGCATGCCTTAGCGCATCAAAAGGGTGCGGTATTTCTCCAGATTTTTAAGGGCGATGCCCGTGCCGCGCACCACCGCGCGCAAGGGGTCTTCCGCGACGTAGACCGGTAAGTCGGTCTTGGCCGAAATACGCTGGTCCAAGCCACGCAACATCGAACCGCCGCCCGCCATGTAGATGCCGGAGTTGTAGATGTCCGCGGACAATTCAGGTGGCGTCATCGAAAGGGCTTCCATCACGGCGTCCTCAATGCGCGTCAAGGACTTGTCCAGCGCACGGGCGATTTCTTTGTAGGAAATGTCCACCTGCTTGGGCTTGCCCGTGATCAAGTCACGGCCTTGAACACTCATGTCATCCGGAGGCGAACTCAAGTTTTCAATAGCTGCGCCCACGTTGATTTTGATTTGCTCTGCGGTGCGTTCTCCAACGTAGAGGTTGTGCTGCGAGCGCATGTAGTAGGCGATGTCATTGGTAAAGACGTCACCCGCCACTTTCACACTCTTGTCACAGACAATGCCGCCCAAGGCCATAACGGCGATTTCAGTCGTACCACCGCCGATGTCAATGATCATGTTGCCTTTGGGTTCCAAAACATCCACCCCAATACCGATAGCCGCAGCCATAGGCTCGTGGATGAGGTAGACTTCCTTGGCGTTGGCATGCTCCGCAGAGTCACGAACAGCGCGCTTTTCCACTTCGGTAATGCCCGAAGGAATACAGATCACCATGCGCAATGAGGGGGTCAGCCACTTGTTTTTCAACACGGGAATGCTCTTGATCATCTCGCGAATCATGTGCTCGGAGGCGACGAAGTCTGCAATTACCCCGTCTTTCAAGGGGCGAACGGTCCGAATGTTCTCATGCGTCTTGCCGTGCATCTGCATCGCCTCGTGGCCAATGGCTAGGATGGCATTCGTCGTTCGGTCCATGGCGACAATCGAAGGCGCGTCCACCACCACTTTGTCGTTGTGAATGATCAGCGTATTGGCCGTTCCAAGGTCAATCGCGATGTCGTAGGTCAAAAAGTCAAACAGTCCCATGGGCGTGTTAGTGTTTAAAGTGACGGATGCCAGTCATGACCATCGCCATGCCTTGGGCATCACAGTAATCCGTGCTCAATTGGTCCTTGATGGAGCCTCCTGGTTGTATAACTGCCCGAATGCCTGCTTCGTATGCAATTTCCACACAATCTGGGAAAGGAAAAAATGCATCCGAGGCCATCACGGCTCCTTCGAGCGAAATTCCAAACGATTCGGCCTTCTGAATCGCTTGTTTCAAAGCGTCCACACGAGACGTCTGGCCGGTACCGCTGGCAATGAGTTGGCGGTCTTTGGCGAGGACGATGGTGTTGCTCTTGGTATGCTTGCAAACGGCCGAAGCAAAGAGCAAATCGTCCACCTCTTGAGCCGAAGGCGCACGTTTCGTGGCGACCGTCAAATCTGCTTCACTGTCTCGGTGGCTATCACGGGCTTGGAGCAGCACCCCGTTCAGCGTGGAGCGTACCAAATGCTGAGGCCATTCGCAGGGCTGGCTTTCCAAGATGATGCGGTTTTTCTTGCTCTTCAAGATCTCCAAAGCGGCCACACTGTACCAAGGCGCAATGACTACTTCAAAGAACAAATCGTTCATTTTGGCAGCCGTTTCTTCATCGATGGTTTGGTTGCAGGCGATCACCCCGCCGAAAGCGGACACCGGATCTGCCGCTAGTGCGCGGTCCCATGCCTGACTCAGCGTGTCCGCGGAGGCCATACCGCATGCGTTGTTGTGCTTGATGATGGCCACGGTGGGGTCTTCGCCGCCTTCCGCACAGAAGAGCATCGCAGCGTCAATGTCCAAGAGGTTGTTGTAGCTGAGTTCTTTCCCGTTGTGTTGGATAAAGAGTTCGTCCAAGTTTCCAATGAACCACGCGGGTTGGTGCGGATTTTCCCCGTAGCGAAGGGCGCGGCGCTCGCCGGGCAGACCGGGGAAGGGCTTGGTTTCTCCGGAAAACCAGGCAGCAATGGCGCCATCGTAGTGGTTGCTCACCTGGAAACTGCGGCCCGCAAAGGCTTTGCGCTGCTCCAAGGTCGTTTGGGCACCTTGCACTTCCAAGAGGCTCAAGACCTCAGGATACTCCGAGCGCGAAGACACCATCCATACGTGGTGGAAATTTTTAGCACCCGCACGAATCAACGAAATGCCGCCGATGTCAATTTTTTCAATGATGTCCGCTTCCGAAGCACCCGAAGCCACCGTATCCTCAAAGGGGTAGAGGTCCACAATGACCAAATCAAAGCTGGGAATTTCCCGCTCTTGCACCGTTTTGGCATCCTCGGCGTTGTCGCGGCGCCACAAAATGCCGCCAAAAACGTTGGGGTGAAGCGTCTTAACGCGCCCGTCCAAGATGCTAGGGAAGCCCGTAACATTTTCAATAGCGGTCACCGGCAAGCCTTCTCCCTCGATGAAAGACTGTGTTCCGCCCGTCGAAAAGAGCTTCACGCCTGCTTTGTGAAGGGCATGCAAAATGGGGGCAAGACCTTCCTTGTGGTAGACGGAAACGAGCGCGGACTGGACAGGGGTGAAAGCGGACATTGTTCGGGAAAAAAATCAAAAAACAAAGGTAGGAATTCCATGGCATGGACTTTGTAATTTTCAGGTCCCATGCGGAAAATAGTTGCCCTCCTGTCTGAATCTTTACGCTTTGCGTGGATGGCCTTGGTTTCCAACAAGTTGAGGACATTCCTGAGTCTGTTGGGAATTACCATTGGCATCTTCGCGATCATCGCCGTTTATGCCATTGTGGACAGTCTCGAACGAAACATTCGCCAATCCGTGGAAAGCCTCGGCAGCGACGTGGTCTACATTCAAAAATGGCCCTGGGGTGGCGATGGCGGAGAATTCGCTTGGTGGAAGTACTTCCAGCGTCCTGAAGTAGGGATGAATGATTTCAAGCGGCTGACGGCTCGCAGCCCAAGGACCGCCGACTACCTCACCTACATTGCGGGCTCCAGCGAGACCCTCAAGAATGGGAATTCGTCGGTGGAGAACGTGGAGGTCAATGGCATCACCTACCTCTACGGTTCGTTGAATTCGCTTAGCATGGAAACCGGTCGTTACTTTTCGGAAGGGGAGATGGCCTCCGGGAAAAATGTGGTGGTGCTCGGGGCGGAAATTGCCGAAGGCCTGTTCCCTGGCGGCAATGCCGTTGGTTCTTCTATCCAAACCCTGGGTAGGCGATTTTCCGTTATCGGCGTATTGCCCAAAGAAGGCTCACGCATGGTCGGTCAATCGCACGACACCAAGGCGCTTATCCCTGCAAGCCTCTTTGTGGCCTTAAAAGGGGATGAATTGGGCGGTTCGGCCCTTCAAGCGAAAGCAAAACCAGGATTCAGCACGCTTGAATTGAAAGAAGATCTCCGCATGCACATGCGCGCCATCCGTCGCCTGAAACCCATCGCTGAAGACGACTTTAGCCTGAATGAAACCTCTGTGTTTTCCCAAGGTTTGGACAACATGTTTGGTGCCATTGGCTTAGCCGGCACCGTCATCGGCGGCTTTTCCATCTTAGTGGGTGGCTTTGGCATTGCCAACATCATGTTCGTCTCCGTACGTGAGCGAACGGGCCAAATTGGCATTCAAAAAGCACTCGGAGCTACACGAGCTTTTGTTCTCACACAGTTTTTGCTTGAAAGCACACTGCTCTCCGTGGTGGGCGGTTTGGCGGGACTCGTCCTAGTGGCCATCCTCATGGCTGCGGGCACCGCCATCTCTGGATTTGACCTCGCCATGAGCGCCAACAACGTCCTGACCGGGGTCCTCCTTTCAGCCACCATCGGCCTACTCTCCGGACTAGCGCCCGCCTCCATGGCAGCACGCATGGATCCCGTCGAAGCGATTCGCTTTAACCAGTAAGCTTAAAGAAGGAGCGCAACCGCCGCGCAAACCTGCTCCAAATACGCCTGATCTGCCGGGCTAAATGGGTCGCGTTTGTGGCTGTCAATGTCGAGTTGTCCCACAAGTTTTCCGTCCTTGTAAACGGGCACCACAATCTCCGCCTTGGTTTCAATCGAACAGGCCAAGTAATTGTCTTGCGCATTCACATCAGGAACCACAAAGGTTTCGCCGCTTTCTGCTACTTGCCCGCAAATTCCACGGCCGTACGGGATGCGAACATGGTCCGTTTCAGCCCCCACATAGGCCCCTAGGTGCAAGGCCTGATCTGCATCGTCCATCCAATAAAAGCCCACCCAATTGTAGTGCGGATTTTCGCGTTGCAATTTTTGACAAAGGGCCAAATGCAAATCATAGTGGTCAGCGACCGTCGGATAGAGTGCCATATGTCTGTGCTAGAAAAGTGCCGCAATTTTAGGTCCGAAAAGCACTATTGCAATAGCGATGGAAAAAATCGCCGCTACTTGAACCGCGCCAGCCGCCATATCCTTCACGCGCTTTACCGCTGGATGCTCGTCAGGATGCATAAAATCTGCCAAGGATTCTATGGCGGAATTCAGCATCTCTAAGCCCATCATTACCGCATAGGTCAGAAACAAAAGGCCCCATTCCAGCATGGCAAGTTCAAGGTACCAGCCAAGCACCGTGACCACCACCATGGCCAGCGTGTGAATCCGGAAACTCCGTTCACTTTCCGCCGCGAGCGCGATCCCATTCAGCGCATTCTTGGTCGTTTCCCAAAAGCTAATTACAAAGGGTTTTTGGTCTGGATCTTTCATCGTTTTCATAGGTTGTGACGCGAGTCGCACAAATTTTAGGCCAAAATGGGGCGCCTGCGGCGCGTTTGGGGGTTAGGGGGCGCCTGCGGCGCGCTTGGGGACAAGCATGCGGTACCGCGGCTCGCGCTGTTACGTGTTTGCGGTCTTTTACTCATGCGGCATCCCTCAGAACTTCGCCGCGCGCCACACCTTAGACAAACCAACACCCTTAAACCCTTTGACCCTTTGACCCTTTGACCCTTCCACCCTTAAACCCTTGAACCAATACGCCGTCTAACCCCCAACCCCCGAACCCCCGAACCCCAATGAGGCAACAGCCCCTTTCGGTGAGTTAAAAGGCATTACCGCCCGAGCATTCGGGTGTACATTTGTACTTTAAATGAAAATTGCACGACGCATGTCCTGGATTCGACGTATTTCTCTAGCACTTCTGCTCGCAGCCCCAGCCTTTTTGGGCGCACAGACGCTAGACCTCGTTCAAGCCCCAAACCTTTCAAAATGTACCGGCGATTCCCTTCGTCTGACCATGACGATTGGAACCCCGGGTATGACCGCTACCAATGACTTTTATGTGATGCTCGCGCCTGGTATGAAGTCTGCTTTCACTCAGGCGAATAGCGATACGCTGGAGATTGTAAAATGGCAGTCCATCACGCCAGCGCCAACGGGGACGATTGCGGATACCATTTCCGCAGGTGTCAAATACGCTTGGGTCATCATCCCAGTCACGATTACGACTAACAACTTTTACGGCCTGTCTGTGAAGTCCACCTCGCCGAGCATTTGGTCTGATACGATCCAAATGACGGTCAACGTTGCTCCCACGGTGGAGATTGATTCCATCGTTGGTGGTTTTGAGAACCTCTACAGCGGCGCACCCGACTGGGGAATGTGTGAAGGCGACACGGTGGTTATCTACGCCACAAAAGGTTTGGATAGCTACGAATGGACGAATGGCGGTTCCGTTATCACGGGCGCTACGGCCGATTCGCTCATCGTTTTTGCCAGTGGCGTGTACAACGTCATCGGCTCTTCGGGTAACTGTGAGGTAATCAGTGCAGACACTACGATCAACGTTTACTCACCTCAGACCACGATCACCCACATCCCAACGGGAATGTTCACCCTCAACGTTTTGGATAAAGACAGCCAAGTGGATTCATTGGCTTTCTGTGAGACCGAATCCATCACCTTGCGCGGCCCTGTTTCCTTTGCAACGGGTACTAGTGTTGATTACCAATGGGTTATGGATTCTGTGGATCAATTCGGCCAAACCATCAAAGTGGCCATTAATGGTGCCACCAACCGAGATTATATCACGAATGTTTCGGGCTTGTATTCCCTAGTTACCAACTGGTTCCCAGGGGGATGCCCGGATACGAGCTACAGTGTGGAGCTCTTCGTCGACACTGTGCCAGATACCTTCATTGAGAACATTCAATGGGCATGGCAATCCGCTGCGTCCTTAGACATTTGTCCCGGCGACTCAACGTTGCTTCGTCCCAATGCGACCAGCTTCTCAGGCGATTGGACGTACCAATGGGAGGTTTTGTATCCCGTGTCCACGGGCAGTTGGCAAGCCATTCCCGGCCAAGATCAAGAAGACTTGGTGGTGGATACCGCACTGATTGCAGGTACGGCTCAGTACCGCTTGGTGATCAACAGCGAAAACTGCGACTTCACGACGGCGCCTTTGCAGGTGAATGTGATTCCAAAGCCTACTGTGAATGTGGCTCCTAAGGACAGCCTGGCATTGTGTGCAGGAGATTCCGTGCTGATTGGTGCAACAGGCAATGGCTTGGCTTACCAATGGACCTGGGGAACAGGTGCGTATTCGGGCGTATCCTTCTATGCGAAGGAGCCTGGTACCTATGTGGTAGAAGCTACAGGCCCTAACAACTGTACGAGCTACGACACCCTGAAAATCACCCAAATCGTCGTGACACCCAATGCAGGACCTGACCAAGTGGTCATGCCCGGTGACGTCGTTCAACTGAATGCAACGGGCGGTTTGCAGTACTACTGGTACGCGGACAAGCCTGCGTACTTCAGCGATCCTTACAATCCAAATGCACAGACTCGCCCCACCAGCGATACCACGTGGTACTTCGTGGAGGTGCGCAGTGCCTTGGGCTGTTGGGGCATTGATTCCATGATGGTGGTTCAGTTTGATCCTGCCACCTTGTTGCCCAATTTGACCAATGTGATGAACGTTATCACGCCAAACGGCGACGGCTTCAACGATGTCTTTGACTTGTCCGAAGTGGTTCAAGCCGATTCGTGTGACCTCGTCATCTTGGACCGTTGGGGTTCCCGTGTGTACGAAGAACCTCGTTACATCACCGGATGGGACGGCACCAACACGGGTGGAGATCCCCTTCCCGATGGAACCTACTACTATTTGCTGCTTTGCAACGGAGAACCCCGTTACCGCGGCGCCATTACTGTAATTCGCAATTAATCGTCCGTTATGAAAAAGACGCTCGTTCTGGCCTTAATCTCGGGAGCTTTTATGGCTCAAGCTCAACAGCTTCCCTTGTATGCCAACTATTTTTTCGCCCCCCAAATGACCAACCCCGCCGTTTCGGGTGCGGACGGTTTTAGCGAATTGACCACCATGCACCGCCAGCAGTGGCAGGGCATGGAAGGTGCGCCTGAGACATCTGCTTTGGTGTTCAATGGTGCGCTCAACAAGGAACGCATTGGCTACTCCGTGTACGCCTACACGGACAAGACGGACATTGTGAGCCGTTCGGGTATTTATGGCAACTACGCCTACCATGCACAGCTTTCTGAGACCTCTGTTTTGAGCTTCGGCGTAGGTGCAGGCTACGTGAACAACTCGTTCGATATGGCTTCGGTCCGCGTCAAGAATCTGGGCGACCCCTTCTTGATTCCGGCCAATCAAAACGGCACCTTGGATATGACCTTGGGCTTGAATCTGCGCGTGGCGGATTTCAACTTGGGTGTCAGCGTGCCTCAATTGCTCAATCCGACGATTACGTACAGCAACAACTACGATGGCCCTGTGGCGTACCATTTGATTCGTCACTACGTGGCACGCACGCAGTACGATATCAACGTGCAAAAGGACCGAATGGTACTCTCGCCCATGGTGACGGTACGCGCTGCGGCCTTTGTGAAGCCTCAGGTGGATGCCGGTTTGATGTTCGACATGAAGGAATACGGCTACATCGGCGCGATGTACCGCTCCAACTATGCAGCAACCATGAATGTAGGCGTGCACTTGACGCCCGTCCTTTCATTGGGCTACGCACATGAGTTTAGCACAAACACGTACGCGTCCTATTTGGGAATGTCCAATGAGTTCATCTTGTCCTACAAGTTTGGCGACAACAAGCGCAACGAACGTTTGGAGGCCGAAATCAAGCGCTTGAAAGACAAGCAACGTAGTTCCGCTCAAGAGACCGAGAAGTTGCTCAACGAGCGCTTCGAGGAATTCAAAGAAGAGATGGGCGCAGCGCAAGCGGCTGAGCTTGAGAAGCAAAAAGAAGCCCTCAAGGCAGAAGGATTGCAGCTCCAGGAGGCAGGCGCTCAAAATGGCGGCCTCCGCGGCAATGGCGGCAATGCAAATGGCGGTAACAACGGTCAAAACGGCGGTTGGAACCAAGACAACGGCCAAGGCGGTTCGTGGAACACCGGCAACGATCCCAATGCTGCAGGCAACATTCGCGGCTACCGCAACGAAGAGTATGCCAACAACGTGGCTCCCGGTTCTCCTGGGTACTATGTGACGGCTGGCGTATACGGCGAGGCGGGCAACGCGGACCGAATGGCAAATAGCCTGTCTAAAAAGGGTATCAACGCAAAGGTCTTCCGCGATAGCCGCAACAACATGTACTACGTGTACCTGTTGAAGTTCCGCAGCTACGAAGAGGCGGATCGTGCGAAGAGCTCCGGTTTGAACGGTCAGTACAGCGGCAAGCTTTGGATTAAAGTCGTCGAATAATGCAGCGACGCTTTACATCGTGGATCCTGGGACTCTTCCTGCTGCTTTCGGCGGGAAGTGCCCATGCAGCCCACCTTGTGGGAGGGGAGATTACCTATACCTGCAACGGAGGTAACAACTACACCATCAAGCTTCGCATTTACCGCGATTGCAACAGCGGAGGAGCCCAGTTTGACAATACGGTGACCTTCACCATATTTGACAATACAGGCGCACAATTGTACAATCCCACGGTCAATAAAGGCCCTACGGTCAGCGTTCCAGCTGGCACGGGGAATCCCTGTTTGACCACGCCTCCAAACATTTGTACGGAGTATGCGGATTACGTGCACACGATGAATTTGCCAGCACGAGTGGGTGGATATACAATTTCCTACCAGCGCTGCTGCCGAAATGCGACCATCTCCAACATCTCGGCGAGCGGCAAGGGCAATACGTACACGGTGCAGATTCCATCGATGGACAACTGCAACAATTCTCCTGAATTCACCACCGTACCGCCCATCGTATTGTGCTTGAACGACCTCCAAAACATCAATGCTTCGGCCACGGATGCAGACGGTGACTCCCTCTATTACGAATTCTGCGACATCCTCAATGGGGGATCAAGCGGCAATGCCTCCCCCAATCCGGCTGCTGCACCTCCGTATTCAACCATTCCATTTATTGCACCCCAAACGAGTAGCGCTCCCGTTCCAGGCAACCCTGCCTTGACGATTGATCCCAATACCGGCTACATCACGGGTTCGGCGAATACCACCGGGCAGTTTGTGGTGGGCATCTGTGTGAGCGAATACCGAAATGGGGTGTTCCAATCCACCGTGCGTCGCGACTACCAGTTCAACATCACCAACTGTGTGAGCAACGTCGTGGCCGACATGTTGACCCAAATGGAAAAGCCCAGCTTGCTTTGCGGCGGTCGTACGATGCCTTTCCAGGCACAAACATCCGGAGCTATCAGCTACTATTGGGATTTCGGGGATACCACGACCACCCAAGATACCAGCTCTTCGCCATCACCTTCCTGGACCTATCCCGACACAGGGGCCTACACGGTGATGCTGGTGATCAACCCCGGTCTGGTATGCACGGATACCGTTTACGAGAGCTTCCATATCTACGATGCGCCTGACTACGTCATCCAGTACGATGGCCAGAGCTGCTTTGAAGCGCAGGACCTGATGTTCTATGCCAGCGGTACAACCCCTCACGATGCGACCTTCTCTTGGGACTTCGGCAACTTAGCCAACGTCTATGGAGCCACAGGTGACACAGTGCAGCACGTGAGCTGGTCACAGCCCGGTAAGTACCCGGTACAGCTCATTGTTTATTCCAAGACCTGTCCCGACACGACCTACGATACCGTAGATGTGGTGCAGTGGTCCTTGCCCGTATTTGCGGGTAACGATACGGCCATCGCACGCGGTGATACGGCCTACCTTAATGTGACGGCTGGAGCGGCCTACCGCTGGTTTGCAGATAAGCCCGTGTATTTCAACAACTACCGCCAGCAAGATCCGCAGGCATGGACGTACCAAGATTCGACCACCTTCTATGCGATTGTGACCAATTCGGTCGGTTGCCAAGGCATCGATACGGTCTTTGTCTACTACTTACCGGACCAAACGGACCCCGACCTCTCCAACGTTCAGAATGCCATGACCCCCAATGGCGATGGTATGAACGATGTCTTAGACCTTTCCGAGGTTTCCTTCGGCGACCAGTGCACCCTCCGCGTACTTAACCGGTGGGGCGGCCAGGTCTACCTGCAGGATAATTATGACGACACCTGGGGCGGCACCAATGCGAATGGCAATCCCTTGCCTCCTGGCACCTACTACATCTTGCTGCATTGCGGCAAAGAACTGCGCTACGGCGGTCCGGTGACCATCGTGCGTTAAGGCACGTCTTTCGACAAGCATAAAAAAAGCCCCGGCCGACAGGCCGGGGCTTTTTGCTTTAGATCGTGGTTCAATCGGAACTACGTGAGACGTACACGGATTAGCCGTTGAACATGTCTCTGACGCGGTCAAAGAAGCCCTTGTCCGATTTGCCTGGATTGGGCTGGAAGTTGGCACTTTCCTGCAGCTTTTCGAGCATGGCTTTTTCTTCGCTCGTCACAGACTTAGGCGTCCAAACAGACACGTGCACCAGCAAGTCTCCCGTGCCATAGCCCTCGACGCTGGGAAGGCCTTTGCCTTTCAAGCGCAAGGTCTTGCCGCTTTGGGTACCTGCGTCAATTTTCATGCGGGCTTTCCCTTGAATGGTGGGGATTTCCACCGTGGTGCCCAATGCGCAGTCTGGGAAGGAGACGTAGAGGTCATAGTGCAGGTTTTGGCCCTCACGAACGAGTTCCGAATGGGCTTCCTCTTCGATGGAAACAATGAGGTCCCCCGCCGGTCCGCCTACGGGACCGTGGTTGCCCTTGCCGCCCACGCGAAGTTGCATGCCGTCCTGAACGCCTGCCGGGATCTTCACGCTTACGACTTCGTCCACGCGCTCTAGGCCATCGGCTCCCACGCCATCGGGACGCTTGTCAATCATCTTGCCGGAACCATTGCACCCGTGGCAGGCAGAGGCGGTGCGCATCTGACCAAGGATGGTGTTTTGGACGCGGGTGATTTGACCGGAGCCGTTACAGACCGTACAGGTCTTAAACGTCAAGCCGTCGGCGGGCACCGCGCGGCGGATTTTAATTTTCTTTTCAACGCCGTTGGCGATGTCCTCGAGTGTGAGTTTAACGCGAACTCGGAGGTTGGCGCCGCGCGCGGCTCCGCCACGGCCACCGCCGCCAAAACCGCCAAAGCCACCGCCGCCGAAAATGTCCCCAAAGTGGCTGAAGATGTCGTCCATGTTCATGCCGCCGCCAAAGCCGCCGCTTCCGGCGCCGAAGGCTTGGTGGCCAAACTGGTCGTATTTCTGCTTCTTTTCTGCGTTGGAGAGGACCTCGTAGGCCTCTGCAGCTTCTTTGAACTTGTCTTCTGCTTCAGCGTCCCCGGGATTCTTGTCGGGGTGGTATTGAATAGCCAGCTTGCGGTAGGCCTTCTTGATTTCGTCGGCAGAGGCGGACTTGGATACGCCTAAAACTTCATAGTAGTCGCGTTTAGCCATGGCTTAGGAGGCAAGGGATTCGCCCACTACCACTTTGGCATAGCGGATAATTTTCTCGCCCAATTTGTACCCCTTCTCGATTTGATCGACCACCTTTCCGGCTAATTCGGGACTAGGGGCGGGGATGTTGGTGATGGCTTCCATCGTTTCCACGTCAAATGCCTGACCTGTAGCATTGTCCATTTCCTTGAGGCCTTCGGCTTTCAAGGTGTTCAGGAGTTTGGTGTAGATGAGCTCAAGGCCCACCCGTTCAGCAGAATCCGCTGGGATGTTCTTCAAGGCGCGCTCAAAGTCGTCTACCACGGGCAGAATGGCCTTGATGACCTTTTCGTTCGCGGTCGCCATGAGGTCCAAACGCTCACGTGCATTGCGGCGACGGAAGTTTTCAAATTCGGCATACAGGCGCAGGTTCTGCTCCTTGAGGGCTTGGATTTCCTCAGCGGGGTCCGCAGCCACTTCCGGGGCTTCCGCCTCAGCGGTCTCAGCGGTTGCTGCGTTCTCGTCCAAAATGGGCTCTTCGGCCTCGTGCTGGTGTTTAGATTTTTTTGCCATGCGTGCAAGTAGTATTCAGTGCTGCCCTAAAAGCAAACAATCTGCCAAACTGATTTCGTGTCAGAATGGCAGATTGTCAGCCCCAATCAGGGCCAGGCTGTCGTGACGAACTGTCCGTCCTTATTGAAGCAGGGACTTCAATGCGGCCTCCAATTGGGCGCCGCGAAGGCCTTTGGCAATGATCTTGCCTTTGCCGTCGACCAAGAAGGTCATGGGGATAGCGTTCACGCCGTACAGCGCGGCGCCTTGAGCACGCCAGCCGCGCAGATCGCTCACGTGGCTAGACCAGGTGAGGCCGTCTTTGGCGATGGCGTCCACCCAGCGGTCCTTGGATTGATCCAAGCTAACGGAATAGATTTCAAAACCTTTGCCGGCGGTGAATTTCTTGTCCTTGTATTCGTTGTAGATGCGCACCACGTTGGGGTTCTCCATGCGGCAGGGGCCACACCAAGAGGCCCAGAAGTCGATCAAAACGACTTTGCCGCGCAAATCACTCAACTTGACGATGTCGCCGTTGGGATTTTGGAACGCGAGTTCAGGCGCTTGATCACCTACATTGATATTGGCCAATTGAGCGTCCGCAACTGGGCGAATGCTGCTTTCGGCAGGGCGCGCAGCCGTCCACAAGAGGGCGGAGGCGAGAAGAAGAGAAGCAAGTACTTTTTTCATGATGGGATAAAGTTAGGCAGGAATGCGTTCGATTTGGGCACCGAGGGCACGAAGGCGCTCGTCGATGCGCTCGTAGCCGCGGTCGATTTGTTCAATGTTGTGTATGGTGCTCGTTCCTTCGGCGCTCAATGCGGCGATGAGCAGGGCGATACCGGCGCGAATGTCCGGCGACGTCATCGTAGTCGCGCGCAGGGTGAACTTTCGGTCCAAACCAATAACGGTAGCGCGGTGCGGATCGCAAAGAATGATCTGGGCACCCATGTCGATGAGTTTGTCCACGAAGAAGAGGCGGCTTTCGAACATCTTCTGGTGAATGAGCACCGAACCCTTAGCCTGCGTGGCTGTCACCAGCACAATGCTCAGCAAATCCGGGGTGAATCCGGGCCAAGGGGCATCGGCCACCGTGACCATGGAACCGTCCAAGTAGGCGCCAATTTCATAGCTCTCCTGGGCGGGAATGTGAATGTCGTCGCCCTGAATTTCCAGTTGGATGCCCAGCTTGCGGAAGACCTCGGGGATGATGCCCAAATGTGCTACGCCCGCATTCTTGATGGTCAATTCGCTCTGCGTCATGGCCGCTAAACCAATCCAAGAACCAATCTCAATCATATCGGGCAAACAGCGGTGCTCGGTGCCGCCCAGGCGTTCCACGCCCGTAATGGTCAAGAGGTTGCTGCCAATGCCTTCAATCTTCGCCCCCATGCGAACGAGCATATTGCAGAGCTGCTGCAAGTAGGGCTCACAGGCTGCGTTGTAGATGGTCGTCGTGCCGGGCGTCATGACTGCTGCCATCACAATGTTGGCGGTACCGGTCACGGATGCCTCGTCAAGGAGCATGTAGGCGCCCTTTAGGCCGCTGGCGGGCGTTTCTACACCGTAGAAGTGAGAGCCTTCTTCGAATTTGAATTCAGCCCCCAATTTCATGAAGCCCAAGAAGTGGGTGTCCAAGCGGCGACGGCCGATTTTGTCGCCCCCGGGCTTGGGAATGTAGCCCTTGCCAAAGCGGGCCAGCAAGGGGCCCACGAGCATGATGGAACCGCGTAGGGCGGCACCTTTCTTTTTGTAGGTATCTGAAAAAAGGAAGTTGACGTCCACGTCTTTGGCGCAGAAGCTGTAGTCCCCGTGACCGTGCTTGGTAACGGCTACCCCAAAGTCTCCGAGGATTTCGATGAGCTTGTTGACGTCGACGATGTCTGGAATGTTGGAAACGCGAACGGTCTCCTCCGTCAGCAGTACAGCGCAGAGAATTTGGAGAACTTCGTTTTTAGCGCCTTGGGGGTGCACATCGCCTTTGAGGCGGCGTCCACCAGTAATGCGAAAGCTGGATGACACGGAATAGGGAGGTTATTTGCGTTTAAAGGGGCCTTTTCGCTTGAAGTTGGCCTTTGATTTTTTCTTGGTGCGCGTGTGCAAGGGGGCGTTTTGAGAGACGACCCCGCGGTTGACCGACAGGGTGGTCTTCTCTTGGCCCAGTTGGCCACCGGACAGGATGCGCAATTCGGCATAAATGACCGCGTCGTCTACCGAATCCTTATTCCAAGAGAGGTAAGCGCGCTTCATCTGGTTGGCGATGTCCAATTCCATGGCGTCACGCTCTTCAGAGGGCTCCATGGCGGAAACCGTAGCGATCAAGCTCTGGATGATGTTGCCATAGTAGCGG
>Ga0255766_10001959_pt1 | contig 18608 bp, 8 predicted proteins | sample 071ome_23_FD_179966 | JGI IMG/M metagenome (GOLD analysis project Ga0255766, IMG submission 179966) | Coastal salt marsh microbial communities from the Groves Creek Marsh, Skidaway Island, Georgia - 071403BT metaG (version 2) | ecosystem: Environmental > Aquatic > Marine > Intertidal zone > Salt... | reverse complement strand
CCATTTTCGAGCGCAAGTCTCTCAACCCTAACGTGGACACGTCTACGCCGTCTAGTAATATTCTTGACCCCGGTTGTGGTTCGACGATGCGAAACAACGCGACAAACATTGACGATTTTCCACTTCCCGTTCGGCCGCAGATACCAACTTTTTGTCCCGGTAAAACCGTGAAAGAGATCTTATTCAACACCAACGGTAAGTTATCTCGGTACTTCATGCTCAAATCGACAATCTCGAGTTTACCTTTAGCTGGCCAGCTTTCCGGTAATTCTTTCGCCACGTCCGGCTCCGTCGTGTGGTTCTTCTCCAACGGTAAATCCAAGTATTGAACGACACGTTCGACTGCGTTCATTTGCGTTTCGAGCTGCGACGCCATGTTCGTGCCGTGTTCCATGTATTTAGTCACGTCTAAAGCGTACACTAAGGTTAAACCAGCGATACCGGCTTCGACTTTGCCTTGAATAACTAAAAACGACGCCAATAACACGATGCCAGTGCCGATGAATCGTAAACGCATGTTCAACCAACACGCAGCCATGCGTTGCGAGATGAAAGCGTCCGCGTTCTTCTGCGCTTTCAGATCAGCTTCTAAAATGAAATGCGCTTGCGCTCTGTACGCTCTGATCGTTTCCACGCCTAAAACCGCTTCGCCCAATCCGCTATAAATGGGCGACCGCGTGATGGATTCAATGCGCTGCAACTCTCTACAGGCGGGGATGTAAAATCTTTGAACGGAGATGTAAATCAAAAAGATTGGCGGCAACGCAATCATGAACCACAGTGTTGCCGCACAAATGATTGCCAAAGTCGTGATGATGTTGGATATGCAGCCTAAGAATTGAACGACAATGCCAGGTAACACGGAATCGATAGTTTCGGTATCTCGAGAAAATCGATTGATGATTCGTCCAGACGGAGTCGTGTCGAAGAAACTCATCGGCATTTTCAAAACTCTTCCGAGGAGTTTGTTGTGTAAATTCTTCGCCGCTCTCACGCAGAAGAAATATAAAACGATAGATCGGAAGAAGATTGCAATTCCGTTGACAAGGAAGATGGCAAAATAAATGCCGAGATATTGTTTCGAGTTCCATCCGAATTTATTTTCCGCCCACCAGGAGAGCCAATAATCCAAAAAGGCTTTGGTGCCGTATTCAGCGCCAAAGAGGCAAAAGACAAAAAGGGCGGAAAATTTCGTTCCCGTCGCGCGGAAAAACTCCATGTAAACTTTCAAGGAGACGTTACCGATGGAACGCTCTTCTTCTTTACCAATCATGTCGTCGGTGATGATTTTCGGTTTCGCCGGCGCTTTTTGCTCTCCTTGCTGCGCCGAAGAGGCATCCAAAGACTTTCTTTTCTCATCGACAGATTTGCGCGAATCACCATCCAAACTGGCCCGCCTGCTCTCTTCTTGATCTAATCCGTGATGTTTCATCAGCTTTGAAAAGTCCAAACCTTTGCTCATCAAAGATTTGTACGTCCCTATTTCTTGGACTTTACCTTCCTCCAAGACGACGATTTGGTCAGCTTGCGGAAGATATTGCAACGCGTTCGTTACCAAAACTCGCGTTTTGTTCTTTAAACTTCCTCGGATGACGTCTTTAAACAAAGCCGCACCGACATGGTTATCCACCGCAGATAACGGATCGTCGAACAAATACACGTCTGATTCCGCGTACAACGCTCTCGCGATGGAGATGCGTTGTTTTTGCCCACCGGACAACGTTACGCCTCGTTCGCCAATCATGGTTAAATCCCCCGCCGGAAGTAAATCTAAATCGTCCATGAGTTGCGCTCTCTTCAACGTGTCTTCATACAATTTTGAATCGTACGGTTTCCCGAACAAAATGTTGTTGCGGACGGAGGTGTTCAAAATCCACGCCGTTTGCGCGACGAACGAAGACGTTCCGGAGAGCTTGATTTCACCCGATTTCAACGTGATAAATTTGTTCAAAGCGGACAACAAGGTTGATTTACCACAACCAACTGGACCGATGATCATGGTTAAACTTCCAGGTTCGATGTTCACGGAGACGTTCGTCATGCCGAATGGTTCTTGTTGCGGCGCATTCTCGAGCTCTTCCTTCTCCTTTGCCGCTTTCTCCGCGTCCAGCTTTTTCTGCTCTTTTTTCGAAACGCGCTTTGGTTTTTTCGTTGGTTTCTTCTTCGTTTGAATGGGGCCGTCCTCTCCACTCGTCGTCGTCGCTGGCGCGCCGCTGGAAGGCGGACCTCCTCCTTGACCAGGTTTCTTCTCGTCCTCCTTTGCTTTCTTCGGCAAAGTTGGCCAGCAAAAGGACGCATCGTTCAAGACGACTCTCCCCGGTTCCGAACCGTCAATCTCCACCTCTAAACTTTCGTCTTGGTCCAAGAACGCGCCTAAACGTTGTATCGCGTTCAACGCGTTCAACAGCGACGTCAACAAAAACGGTACTAAAACGAGCGGAAATCTCAAGGTATTGAACAACGCCAACGCCGTGTACGCGGTTGGCGCGGTGATGTCGTTTCCAGCCAAAGAAAACGAACCGAACGAACACACGGCGATGAAAATTGGCGTGGAAAACAACGCGACGCCAAACAGGGCGCTGATCTTTTGAGCTCTCCACACTAAATTTACCTCTTCCTCTCGAATCTTTTCCGTTTTCTCTTTGAAAGTCTTTTCCCAGGCGTAATATTTGATCACTTTCATCCCGCTCACGACTTCGCTCAAAATGTTCACTCGTTTGTCCGCGCATTGAACAACCAGGCGTCTCAGGCCAAACAATTTCTTCGCTACGGTCGCGGTGAAAGGCGCGGCGATTAAAATACACGCGAAACCGACGAATGCGGACCACTCGATGACATCGTACAAAAGCGTGAACGAAGCGACGATGAAAATCGGCGCCGCCCACAAGTTGTGAATCATGGAGAACAAATCTTGCAACTTATTCACGTCGTTGGACATCAGAGTGACGATTTTCCCGGTACTTTCCGCTTGTAAACCTTTCGGTGACAACTTCAACACTTTCCTGTACAGCGCCACCATCAGCGTGTTCCTCACCGCGACGCCTACTTTTTGCAAAGCGAATTCCTGATGCGCCGCGCAAAAGTTGCTGAGAATACTCGCCCCGGTTAATATCCCGGCAAACATGTACAACTCGTTCGTCGAAGAGCACACGTCGTCGATGGACTGTCCATCGAGTAAAAATCCTGCGTTCGCGGCGTACAAATTCCTGCACTGAATGCCCTTGACAATCTCTCTCAGCAAAAGAGGACCCGCAAAAATCGCCCCTTGCGCGATGGCGAACAAAAATCCCGTCCAAACAAACGTAAACTTGTGTCTTCTGAGTAGAACGTTGATTAAGTTCTTGTCGTTTTTGCCTCTCAATTTCTTCTCCTCTTCCCATTCTTTTTGAAAGTTTTCGTGTAAAAAACCGCTCTCCAACTCTGGCAAGTGGGCCAAGTCTTCCGGCTCTAAGCGGCGGATTTGGCCGACGGAGATGAGTTTCGTCACTTGCGCGAAAAAGAATTTATGAAACAGAGTGTTCTTAACCGACCAATCGATGATTGGAATCCCAATGTCCACCTTATCGGTGTTCTTCTCACTGATACTTTTATCGTCGTCGGCGGCACTTTTATCTCCACCTTTATTCGCGACGTCGACGACGCCGGTCGCAGTAGTAGCAGAGGCCGCCATTCCTCTCTATCTATATCTCTTTTTTTTTGACGTCACTTGTCGTTTTTTTTGTGGTGGTGGTGAGCGATTATGCATACATAGGAGCGTGTGACGTCGCGAATTTCGCTACGTACGAGTATTTATTCATTATTAATTTCGGTCGACACGAGACGGAAAACCTCCAAAGATAAATCAAAGACAGAGAAATTGCCGTTACAAAAAAAAAACAGAAAGCATAATAACTATATACTATACGACGCGCGCGATGAAATCAACGAACTGATTTTGAGCTTTGTCGCGACAAATGATGATGATGATGACGACGACGACGACGATCTTTAGCGGACACCGGGTGTCGTGCTCAGCGTCAACATCAACAGTATCGTCGTCGTCGTCCTCAAAAGAAGAAGAAGAAAAAAAGAAGTCGAGAAGACGAGGAAAGAAAAATCGACGATTCTTTTGCCAACTACTCTTTCCTCTCTTCTTCGCGTGCTTGTTCTTCGCGAATGGCGTTCACGCGCGAGAAGAAACAGAAGAAGGAAATAACGGCAACGACGCGCTCTTGCGAAAGTGGTTGCACTCGTTGCAATTGAGAATACCAAACGAAAGCTTTTCCACGTTCGACGATAAAATTGTCACAGCTTTAACCGACATTCAGTGTCAAAACTTCACGACCAGAGACGTGAAGTCTTCATTTTTGTCGAATTCAATTGATGGTGATGATACTACTGACTCATCACCGTCTTTACGCGCGCACGTGATTGATTTTGGCGCGAGCTGTAGCGGAGCGTGGACGGTTTCGACGTCGACGAATAGCAAAGAAGTTGGAGGAAAAGTCAGCGCGGAAGTTACAAACGGCGATTTGCAAGTTGACGCAGAGTTTGTTGACAGAGAGTCAGATGATGATACCGATGATTTGAAACTCGTGGTCGACGCCGACGACATAATAAAAAACAAATACAAACTACCAAAGACGGTTCGATTTCCCAAATGTTCCATGCAAATAGAGGTGGACGGGTTGCATTTTGCGCCTTCGAACGATTTCAATACTATCAGCGACAGCTATAGAAAATACGAAGGCAAAAGCAGAAGCGAAGAGATTGCAAATCTGTTGAACAAAGCTGCGCCGGAAATTGCGAAAGCGATGCAGGTTTCGTTTGCAAAAGTTGCGTGCGAGAAAATCGAAAACGTCCAGAAAGACTCGCAAACGCTGGCCTTTTTTGAAAGTGTGGACGAGTACGTCGAGAAGAATTTTTTAGTGGAGGGAGAAACGCCCGACTCATCGAATTCAAGCGCCCCGTCGAGTGATGATAACAATGATGATAACGAAATCTTTGACTGGAACGATTCAACGTTAATTCGCGTGTTGAACTTCATCAGCTCGGAGTATATCGGTACGAGCGGTCCGCGAAGTCTCAATCAGTTTATAAAATGGTTTTCAAATCAGACGGGGATTTTGTTCGTGCCGCGAGAGAAATTAATCGATAAAGAAACTGGCGAACCTTACTTTGTGTTATCGAAAACGTACGATGTCGATCGAGGAAAAGATGTTTCGTTATTGAAATCGATATCGTTTGCGATTACGGAGATTGAGTTTGTTGGACTCGATACGGCAGATATTTTATACGGTCCCGTAGCGGGTGGTCATTACGTCACGCGGGCGGCAGTAAGTAGTAACGTCTCGTCATCGTCGTCATTATTAGGTTTCTCGGTGGGATGGAACCAAACGCGTATAGTGATCAAGGGTCGATTGGAAATCGTTCCCGTCGAATCAACTCTTTCAAAAAACGAAAACTGGGTAGAAAACGTCACGTTATCTCTCGAAATAGACGATATGGAAGTTGGAATGGATGTTGATTTGCGCGTCGTTGAAAAGAAATGGCAATTATTGACGCAAGAGCAGTTCAAAAACTTGGCATGTTTGTTTGGTATCGTTGAGAAATTCGACGTCGAGCGATTATTTTGGGACGGAAAGATTGCCCGGTTGACAATAGTCGATAGCGAAACGAATATGAAAGGTACTAGCAGTAGTAGCAGTAGTAGCAGTAGCAGTAGCAGTAGCAGTAGCACTGGCATCGGCGATGAGAGTAACTTAGAGGCTGATCTTCAATCAGCGATTTCAAATCTCTCCGAGTTGATTACGACTTCGTACCAAAAAGTAGTGTCTTTGATTGCAGCTGGCGAGTTCAAATCTATTCTGGAACCGGTATTGAACGCTTTCATATTGGATAAGTTCAACGAGATCAGCAGACAGGAGTGTCCCAAACAGAACGTAAAATCTTTCGAGCTGATTAAAACCGCGAATACGTTAGTGTCTATATTCTTTTTCATTCTAGGTGGTAGTTGTATCGTGCTTGCTGTGTTGACCTACTTTGTAGTGCCAGCCTCGTTCATACGAAAATTGAACCGTCAAGCGATGAAGAAGCTGAAAGCGCGAGAGATGCACGATCCTTTCGACGATGAAGACACCGATGATGTCATCGATGAAGATGGCACGAGTGGTCTTGCGCATGAAGATACGAGCAGTAATGGCAGTGAGGACGAAGACGACGACGAAGAAGAAGAAGAAGATGGAGCGGCACGTATAGATACTACCGGTGATTCGAAGCGGCGAGAACCGCGGTTGCATAAAAACAAGAATAAAAGAACGCACAGGAGAAATCGTTCGGGATCGGCCATTCTAGCTTCGTTACTGACAACTAACGAATCGTCAGATTCGTATTCGGACGGCGACGCGTTTGCGGATGATTACGATGATGATGAACGAGAAGAAGAGAGACGTAAACGCAGGAGCCAACGCGAGGAATACGCCATGCGCTTTCCAGAAACCGCGTGGCGAACACACACATCGAGAGGGAGAAAAACCGACGACACGCGGAGAAACAAGTCTTCGAGGTATAAGAAGCTTTTTTCTATGGAAGATTCGTTATCGAAATCAATACCAGTTAATGCCAGATGGTCCTTGCGATTATTGTTTGTCGCGAACGTTCTTTTGTTTCTAAGTGCGAATACTGACTCTGGAGCGTCGGTGTCGATATTTGCGACGCTCACGACGCCAGTCACCGAACCTGTGTCTTCTGATACTTCTCCTCCTTCTATCAACGACGCGCTTCTTAGCGCAATCAACGGTGGACGAAGAGGTTTGTCGTCGTATGCAAATGTGGATGCTTGGTACAACAATAAACAGCAGCCACGACAGCAACAAAAGTATAACGTCATCCAAGCCTCGCGTGAGGGTCTCTTCAACTTTTCCTTAGTCGGCACCGTAAAAGATATGTGGAACGCAAAAGTCTATGCCATTGCGATTTGCATTGTTCTCTTCTCTGGCGTCTGGCCGTATGTGAAGCTGTTTTCGATGTTTATTTTATGGGAAATTAGTGGTAAGAACGTTAAAGCTTCGACCAGAGGTAAATGTCTGAAGTTTGTCGATCGTCTCGGCAAATGGAGCTTATTCGACTCGTTTGTGATGACGATGTTTATGGTTGGATTCCGATTTCATTTACATGTGACGGAAGATGATGAATACGACAATATTACCTCTGAGAAGTTGTCGCCATCGTCATCGTTCGGAGATTTAGACGTCGTTGTCACTCCAAAACGATCGTTTTACGTCTTTCTCTTCGCGACTGTGCTCTCGTTGGTTCTGGGACACGTAACTCTCTTTCTTCATCGCAAATCGATTCGATCAAAAACTGAAGTTGACGATACCGCGACGCCTTTGTGGCGAAGAGACGTTAACAGACCATCGGTCTTGTTGCGAACGAAAATGGCAGCGACGCAAGCCGTCGTCGTGTTCCTTTTGTTGGTAGCCGCGGCTGTTTTCCTTGCTGTTGGTGTGAACATACCGTCCATTAAGTTTGATTTTCTGGGAATAGCTGGATACGCTCTTGGATCGAGCCAAAAGACTCGATCGTTTTCATTGGTTGAGTTGGCGGAGGCGTTACCGCACGCGAGTATCGACACCTACGCGAGTGGCTCTGCGACAACGACACCGAACGAATCCATTGGTATCTTCTTTCAACACGTAGGCCCGCGCTTCATACAGATGACATTATACATCTTTGCAGTCTTTGCACCTCTTGCGCAATTGTTGATTTTGTGTGTTTTGTGGATCTGGCCTTTGACGCCGAGAATGCAACGAAGAATACAAACGATGACTGAAATTTTCAGCGCTTGGTCTTCGTTAGACGTCGTCTTGTTCGCCGTTGTTGCCGCCATGCTCCAAATCAAACAATTCGCCAATTTTGTCGTCGGCGGAGGGTGTTTGCAATTCAATACCATCTTAGCAGCTATTGGCACCGGTCAAACGAGCGATTCGTCGTCAGGACGCCAAATTGATGACGAGTGCTTTGATTTGGATACGTACTTCCAACCCGGATGTTGGCTCTTAGTGTCGAGCGCGTTGATGGCTAATTTTGTTGGTACGTGGGTTACACAAAGGTGCGATAAATCCGTCGCGAGTAACGCTCTGCGCTTGCAATCGTCATTGTTGAGAGGCCTGCGACGGGATGATGACGACGACAACGACGACGATGACGATTATGACGGCAACGTAGAGGCTGAGGTAGGAGAAGGAGAAATTCACTCGAGAGACGATAGCGAAGAAGGTTTAGAACTTTAATAATAAACCTTTATGTAACATATACAAGTATTGTAGTATTCGTGATTTCTTCCATTGACTCACCAAACGACCATTCACCAATTTTGCCGCATTCTTTTCACGCGCAACGAATACAACCAAAATCACAGATAAACAAATGAGTATATGAATGCATGGATAGATAGACATGCGTAGGGAGAGAAAAAGAATAGCGCTTTTATAACTACAAAGAGGATGAAAATGAAGAAGCACAGTGTCATAAAAAAGATCTGCGCGTTGCTTGTTCTCGTCGCGTTCGTTGGTTATACATCTTTGGATGTAACGACAACAACGACATCAACAACAACTTCAGCGAGTGGTATTATTCATGACGAAGCGAAAGCAAACATAAGAGGATTCGCGGATGAGAACGATAATGCTGTTGATTACGCCGAGGCACAACAAGGATATGCTCACAGAGAAGAAGCAGAAGCTGAAGAAGAAACTACAATTTTCTCTTCCTCTTCTAGCTCATCCAAAAATAGGAGAAGAGCGAAGCAAAAGGAGATATTGAAAACAATCAACGGCCACGCAAAAATGCTACCGGACAAGTCTCCATCGAGAGCGTACGACATTTTAACCGATGACGATGAGTTTGAAGATTCGAACACCGCGTCGTCGTGTAAAAATCAATTCTCAGTCTCGGACGCATTCAAAAACGCAAACTCGAACGGCATCGGTTACTCGCACATGGCAATGCTCTCGCCGTTGCCCAAAGGAAGTTTTTATCGTTGGGTTTTAGTGTGGCAGTGTTCGAGGGGAATTGAAGGCACCGCGGATATGCATTTGAGGGCAATTTTTTCGGACGATTTGAACAAGTGGATGCCGAAAGACGGGATAGAGCTGAACGTAAAGAAAGACAAAAAGAACGCGGTATGGGCTCCAGTTCTCCATTTAGATGAGAAAGAGAACGTGTTGTGGTTATTTTTTAGCGAATCGGTGAAATGTCTGCGATTAATGTCGCCGGAAAATCGATGGTCGCCCGGTGGCAATATCAACGCCGTCAGTTCAATAGACGGAATTTCGTGGACCAAGCCGAAGACGTTGATTACGAGCGAAAGTGAAAGCGGCAACCCGAAAGTCATCGCGAACAAGTTAGTGGTACATCCAAAGTCAAAACACTGGATTTTGCCGTATTGGGGAGAAGCTTCGAGCGCAAAAGGGTGTCGTTCAGGTCATCCAACAATCAGCGGCGTCTTGATATCAAAAGACCAAGGGCACACGTGGCATTCGCACGGGAAAGTCCATCCGCGCCATGGGAGAGTCATTGAAGGGACCGTCGCTGTGACCGAGAACGGGAGTTCGATCTTACAATTGTGGAGATCAAAAAGTGGATTTTTAATGCAATCGACTTCGGCAAACGGTGGGTTTACGTGGACTTCTCCGAGAAAACGGGCGGATTTAAAAAATCCCGACAGCAAGTCTAGTCTGATTGATTTTAGTTATTACGTCAACGGCACAAATGGCAAAACAAAAATCATCAGTAATTCCGGAATTAGTGAGTTATCGTCGACGAAAGCGAATGTTTTAAAACATGTTATTGCCTTAGCTTATAACGACGCTTCTTCAGGTCGCAAGAAGCTTTCACTCGCGGTCTCGAAATCGCCGGGTGATGGCAAACAGTTTGTCAAACTCAAGGAAATCGAACCTGGCAGGTCGGGCGTGCACTTCCACTACCCGACGGTGATAGCCGACACGTTTTCCGCGTGCGACGGAAAAATTCGCATCATAGTTGCGTACTCGTACATGAAACGCGTGAACGGCTGGGGGAACGTGTATCGTCAGGCCAAGTTCGGCGGCATAAAAGTGGCGACGGTGTTGATAAACTCGTAGTTGATTAGTCTTGTAGTTATATGCGCTCGTGCTCTTGTAAATGTAAAAGTTCGTTCAAAAATGAGTCCATAGTCTCACATCGATGACGTTCCATTTTTTTTGTTTGAAGTGCCAGATGGCAGCACCGCAGCGACCCTGACGAACATCTCTCTCTTCATCTCACCAAAAGAAAAGGAAGGAAAAAAAACTACTCGTACTCGTAAAAAAAAACGCGCTTTCGATTACGCCACACGAAGAACGCGCGAGCGACGAGAAAAAAACAGAACGAGAGACAAAATGAGTGGAAACACGGACGTAGAAAAAGGCAACTTTGCCGTTAAAGCCGGTTTGGCGCAGGTACGCGATTCGCATCGTAAAGAACTCGAGCGCGGGCGCGCGCTTTTTTTTTGGATTTTCTTTTCTCTCCCGCCGTCGGCGTCATCGCCTCTGTGGTGTGACGTCTCTTTTTTGCGTTCTCTCTCAAGATTCTTATTCGGTTCGAAGGCAAAGACGTGGCGTTGAAAGTAAAAGAGAGAGAGAGACTGAGAGAGATTGCAGAGCGAGTCGAGTGAATGCGTTTTCGCTCTCTGTTCTCCTCTCTTTCTTCTTTTTCTTCTCGATCGTTGTCTTTTGTTTGTGCATCGGATGAAAAGAACACGGAGAGAGAGAGGGCACGACGGCACGTCACTCTCTTCAAAGAACGAATTTCCTCGAGGGAAAAAAGAAAAACTGAAAACACAAACGCTAATAATAAAACGCACCGCATACTCACTTCTTCTTCTTCTTCTTCTTCCATTCTTCTTACTGAAAAAAACAAACAGATGTTGAAAGGTGGCGTCATCATGGACGTTGTCAACGTTGAACAAGCGAGAATCGCCGAAGAAGCCGGTGCGGTCGCCGTCATGGCTTTGGAAAGAGTTCCGGCGGATATCCGAAAGGATGGCGGCGTCGCGCGCATGAGCGACCCGACGATGATTAAAATGATTAAAGAAGCGGTGACGATTCCGGTGATGGCGAAAGCGAGAATCGGACACTTTGTTGAAGCGCAAGTGTTGGAGTCCATTGGTATTGATTACATCGACGAGAGCGAGGTGTTGACCCCGGCGGATGAGATCAACCACATCAACAAGCACAAGTTCAAAGTGCCGGTGTTGTGCGGTTGCCGCGACTTGGGCGAGGCGTTGAGACGCATCGCCGAAGGTTGCTCTATGATTCGAACGAAGGGCGAAGCGGGTACTGGGAACGTGGTTGAAGCGGTGAGACACTGCAGAGCGGTTATGGGAGATATTCGAAGATTGCAAGCCATGGATGAAGATGAAGTATTTGTGTACGCAAAGGAGATTCGAGCGCCGTACGAGTTAGTCGCGCAAACGAAAAAGTTGGGTCGATTGCCGACGGTTAACTTTGCCGCCGGCGGTGTTGCGACTCCGGCCGACGCGGCGTTGATGATGCAACTCGGTATGGATGGTGTCTTTGTTGGTTCTGGTATCTTCAAATCTGGCGATCCGGCCAAGAGAGCGAGAGCTATCGTTCAAGCGGTTACGCACTACAACGACCCGAAAATCATCGCCGAAGTTTCGTGCGGTTTGGGCGAAGCCATGGTTGGCATCGACTGCAAAGAGATGCACTTCACGTCCTACGCCGCTCGCTCGGAATAAGCACACTAGTCAAAACGGAAAAGAAAAGAACATCAAGGGAGAAATAGTCGCACAAATTTATACACACGCGTGTATTTATTATTGTTTTTGAGAGAGAGAAAGAAAGGGAGGGGTTGTTTTGTTGAGTAAAATAAGTAGACACACACACACACATAATTATATATATATTCTTGAATTTGTAATGCACACACCTTTATATAACCATATAATGATCATTCGTAGCGAACTTCGGAGTGCGAGCGCGAGAAAGAGACTGCTGTAATATGTCTATATGTGTCGCACCCGAAAAATGTGAGCGCGACCTCTTTTTTCTCAAAAAAAAAAGCGCAACGCAAACAAACAACATACAACACACTGCGTTGCGTCCTTCATTCGAGAAAGAAGCGTAACAGTAGCGGCAGCGTTGGAAGAAACAACAATCAATTGTGCTCGCACCACTTTGAATAGCACTGTTACAATTTAAACGCACTATAAAAATAGAGAGAGAGAAACTCAGCGTCATGGCGAAAACGAGAGGAGCCGCCGCCGGCAAAGGGAAGAAGGATTCCCGAAAGAAAACGAGCGATGAAAAGAACAACGAAAACGAAAGCGCGGAGAAGAAGACAAAGACGAAGAAGACTGGTGCGGATAAAAAAGGCGCCAGGGAATCAAAATTCGATGCGCCGATGAAATCTTTGAAGCGCGCGAGGAAAGACGCGCTGTTACTTTCCGAGAAAACGCGAGAAGAAGAAGAGAAAGAAAAAGCGAAGAAGACGAAAAAAGCGAAAAAGAAGGCTATCGACGACGAAGAAGAAGATGAAGATGAAGACGAACCCAAACAGCGAGGATTCACGGATAAAAACAAGAGCTGGCTGAAACCTGTTTCGAAGAAGAACAAGAAGAAGAAAGCGGAGTCTTCTTCTTCTTCTTTTTCAGAGGAGGAGGAGGAGGAGGAGGAGGAGTCAGAAGAAGAGTCCTTTTCCTCTTCTTCGGAGGAAGAAGAAGAAGAAGAGGAAAAGAAGAGCAAAAAAGGAGGAGCAAAGAAAAAGCAACAACTGTTCGATGAAGAGGAAGAAGATGATTCTGAATCGGATATAGATTTAGACGATGAATTTATCGGCGGCGGAGAAGACTCGGACGATTCGGAATCAGAATCAGAGTCGGAATCGGAGGACGAAGATGAAGAGGATGAACTGCTTCCGATTGAGCGCAAGTCGCGTAAAATGGACGCAGAAAAAGCAAAGAAAGCGTCCGAGGCGAGATTAGAGCAATTACAAGTGAACGTGAAAGACGAAGAGACGTATCAACTTCCTTCCTCTTCTTCGGAATCATCTGACGGGGAGTACGACGACGACGACGACGAACGACGAAAAAAATCGGCTTCGTCCACGAAAGACATTCCAGATTTAACGTCTATCCAACAACGCATTCAAGAAGTCGTTCGCGTGTTGGCCGATTTTAAAAACCGCCGCGCTCCAGATCGCTCTAGGAACGATTATCTAGAGCGTTTGACGTCTGATTTAGCCACGTATTATGGATATAATCATTTCTTGATTCGTTATTTCATCGATACGTTTTCGGTGCCGGAAACTATGGAGCTCTTAGAAGCAAACGAAACTCAAAGGCCAGTGACGCTGAGAACGAACACTCTGAAAATCAGACGTCGCGATTTAGCTGCGCAGTTGATTAATCGCGGTGTTAACCTTGATCCAATCGGAAAGTGGTCAAAAGTTGGTTTATTGGTGTACGATTCGCGCGTTCCGATTGGGGCAACCCCCGAATACATGGCTGGAATGTACATGCTCCAGTCCGCATCCTCGTTTTTACCGTGCATGGCTTTGTCGCCGCAGGAAGGTGAGCGCGTTTTGGACGTCGCGGCCGCGCCTGGTGGGAAAACGACGTATCTGGCGGCGTTGATGCGAAACACGGGGATGATTTTCGCAAACGAATTTCAAAAGAAACGATTGAACAGTCTCGTCGCAAATTTACAAAGAATGGGGTGCACGAATTCCGTCGTGTGTAACTACGACGGTCGACAGTTACCTAAAGTTCTCGGTTACGTCGATAGAGTATTGTTAGACGCTCCGTGTTCCGGCACAGGCGTCATCGCGAAAGATTCGAGCGTGAAGGTTTCAAAATCCACCGAGGACATTGCCAAGTGCGCGCACTTGCAGAAAGAACTCCTCGTTGCTGCGGTGGATTGCTGCGACGCAAACTCTAAATCCGGCGGTTATATCGTCTATTCCACCTGCTCTGTCACCGTCGAAGAAAACGAGCAAGTTGTAGATTATATATTAAAAAAGAGAGACGTGAAAATCGTGTCCACGGGATTGGAGTTTGGTCGAAAAGGTTTTACGAGTTACCGCGGAAAGACGTTTCATCCATCCGTGAGTGAATGCCGTCGATTTTACCCTCACGTTCACAACATGGACGGTTTCTTCGTTTGTAAGTTGCAAAAAATGAGCAACCGCACGACGTCAACAACGACAACGACGACGTCAATGGCTCCTAGCAGTAGTACGAAAAACACCCGCATTGACAAGGACGACGTCGCTTCTTCCTCGTCATCGTCCGAGGACGAAGAGGAAGAAATAAAGGATGAAAAAAGCGATAAGAAAAAGAAGAAGAAGAAAGAGAAGAGTTGGGTGAAACGTGCGAAGCGAGAGTTAGGAGTTGCTTAAACCGTAGTTAATACTAAAATTGAAGATGGTTGCATATATAAGGATTGTGCAAAAACTCGTCGAACAACGAGAAGAATCACTTTTTTTTTGTTTTTGCTACTTTTACTACACATCACTCTATTTTCTATATTTCTTCATCTTCCGACGAAGATGCAAACTCGTCAATCTCGGTGAACTCTTCGCCGCACGTTACTCTATCCGGTCGACAAAACGAGCCGTGCATGGGCGGACACTCGGGAATCAAAATTTTACCGCAGGGCGTTTTTCCGTCGTTTTTGCCAACCGGTTCGTCAAACTTCACGCCAACCCAGTACCCGCTTGGAAGGGACGGCGGCATATCGACGACGTCTTTATCTGCTACCTCTTCTACGTCGTGCTTTTCTTCACCTCCTTTTTCTCCTTCTTCTTTTGCTCCGGTTTGAGTGGTATCCTTGACCTTACCGATGAAGCACACGACGCCTCGTTTCCCTCCCGGATTGACTTCGCATCTGGATCCCGAAACGACGTGGCGAACGCACTCGTACGAGGCGTACGTCGTCAGCATCTTCTCTCTCGCAGCTGCGATGGCGTCGTCGCTGTTATCAACATTATTATTAGTAGTAGTAGCATTTCTTTGTTGGTTTCTCAGCTTCTGTTGTTCTTTTTGTAACGTCCACGTCGGGTCTTCCTCTCTCTTCTTTCTCGCCCATTGGCGATAGGTGCCTTCCCTCTTCTCGTACGCTTCGTCGCTCATGACATACTTTTCAACTTTAGAAACATCTTCTAACCATCCATTCGCGCTTAAACTCGTAGGGTCCGTATCAATGACGTGTAATCGCATCCCGTCTGATGGAGAATAGTACCCAAGTTTTGCCTCGTCGTTTGAAAGTTCAATGGTCGTCGTTATTCTATTTTGTTGACTTTTGCTGTCGTAGTTTTGAAATTGTTGTTGTTGTTGTTGTTGTTGACTACTTTTACTGCCGCTGTTACCATGACCACTAAAAACATTACTTCTGTGAACATTAGTATCGTTAGTATTATTACTATTTCTGCCAACGTCGTCGATCAACTGCAAACGCATCGCGCTCGCGTTCGTCCCGCAGTGCGTCATCAACTTTTCTTTCACCGTTCGAATCGTCCACCTCAAGTCAAAACGAATCTCCAAAAACTGCATCTCTCGTAAATTCGAGTGCGTGACGAATAAACGACAGGTGTGTTCGGACTGATTCATCGAATTCGAAGACTCGTCCGTGACGTACAGACGTAACTGTTCTAACGAAGACATCGACGATAACATGTTTTTTTAGTGCTTCTTTTGTGTGTTTGTGCGTTGTGTCGTGTGAGATTGATTTGATTTATTATTGTTGTTTGTAAAAAAAAATTCCACCCACACAGAGACACGCGTTATTACTAATAATACTACATAATAATAATAAATGAGAGAGAGGAGGAGAGCGACGACGCTCGTCGGAGCGTTTTGTCGATCGTCCGTTCTGCTCGGATTACTCGCGTGTTTGTTCGTGCAGCTCAAAGCGATCGTGCTTTCCTCCTCCTCTTCTTCTTCTGTTTCTTCTGTTTCTTCTTCTTCTTCTTCGTTTAATCATCACAGTCGTCGTCGTCGTCGTCGCGACGAAGATGATTTTGTGCCTCGCGTCGTCGGTGATTACCACTCTCAACGAGAACGAGAAGAAGGAGAAGAACAAGAAGAAGAAAAAGAACAAGAAGAAGAACGTCCTCACATTCACGTGTTGGCAACTTCGAACGGCTCGCCGTATTTGAATTGGCAGACCCGCATCATGTATCGCACTTTTTTAGATGTCGTTGTAACCGAAAACAAAAACGGAGGAGGAGGAGACTTGAAATATTTCACGAGGCTTTTGCACAGAAGAACGGACGATGAATTGATGAAAGAAGTGCCGACGGTTCGCGTGGATTCTTTGCACCCATCGTGCGATAAGTGGTGCGAATTTCCAGTGCACGACAGACCGGACGCCATCAAGAAGTGGCTACAAAGCAAAGACTCCAAACGCGGCGGCGCGAAGAACAAGTTCGTCTTGATGATAGAAACGGACTACGTGTTCAAAAAACCAATGCGAATACCGTCGCCGCTGTTGGATTATCATCGCAGTTTCCTTCGACAGAATCCGCAAGAATACGAACAAAAACCATCGGCCATAGCTTTTCACTTTAATTATATCAATCCACATTATCCAACCTTGCCGCCGGTGATGGAGCGATTGATGTCAACGCTAAAGGACCCGAGGAAAATAGTCGACACGAAGAAAATATTAGCGAGTGGACCAGCGCCGACGTTGATTCACCTCGATAGTTTAAATAGACTCATAGACGATTACATCGTGATCACTGAAGAAATAGAAAAAGACGAAGACGCGAAGAAAAAGCTGGGCTGGGTGCGAGAAATGTACGCGTATTCCATCGCCGCGGCGACGAGCGACGTGAAGCACATAGTCGAAGAACCGAGGCAAACGATGTTGATTTCGCAACCACCGGCGGATGACGATCTGTACGAAGCTTCCATGTACCATTATACGTGGGGTGCGAGATACGTTCGCGGGAGGGACAAAACATCAATCGTATGGGACTGGGATAAACGACCGTACATCGACGTTAAACACGTTCGCGAACCGAAAAAGCACATGCCGCCTATGCCGCCTGATTCCGTCGAAGAAGGCGATAATTTAAGGCTATTGGACGGAACGGTAGTCACTTCGAAATTGAATAACGTCATGAAAGATCTGATTGGTACCATGAGAAACGCGATAGAGCGATTAGATACTTTAGCTTATAATTGTGGGTGGCTCGACACGGAACCAAAATGCGACTTTCGATGTAAAACGGGCGAGTTGTGTTGAAGCTAATAGATTTGAAAACAATCTTCTCTTACGAAAGGTCTATTGTATTTGTTCCAAACGCGCTTTCGATCGTTTGGCGTGCCGACCGTCCGGGTGTCGTTCTTTTTTCTTCTTCTTCGTAACTGTCGGTGTCTTTTTCGCCACGCGCTTCGTCTTATCAAACTTCTTATTTTTCGTAACATTTCCCTTAGAAGTATTCGCCCGACGCGCTTTCGCTTCTTCGTCTTTGCGCTTCTTCTTTAACATTTTTCTTTCTCGAATCGATAGAGCTGGCTTTTCTTTTTCGGATTCTTTCTGTTGCTTCATTTTTGCTTTCAGGAAACCTGGAACGACGACGGTATTGTCCTTGTCGTCGTCCTCGTCCTCGTCAAAGTCGCCGAGTAGAACATCGTCTCTCTTCCGTCTCTTCCTTTTCTCGTTTTCTCCTGATTCTGATTCTGATTCTGATGCTCCATCTTTTTCCTCCCCATTTTTCCTAGTTTTCTTCTCTCGCTCCCCATACTCGCCGCGTAATCCTCTATCTCTCCCTGTTTTCGCCTCTACTTCTCGCGCTGCTTCGATAAGCTTCCCTTTAGCTGCTTCGTCGTGCGTGTACGTGCACTCGCTTCCGAATCGACACATCCCGGTATTCACCCAATCTAAACACGTGCCTTTATATCTGTAATATTCCAAATCCACGTGATACTTCCTTTTCCTCTCTTTCCTCTCCTTTTCTTTCGTCTCTTTCTCTTTTTTCTCCATTCTCGCCTTGTTCACTCTCTCTTTCGCCTCTCGTTTGGCTTTTTGTTTCTCTTTAATCGTCAACGCCGCGTTCTCGCCGAGTTTTTCAAACTTGTTCCGGTGGTAGTTCTTCACTCGCAACCACGTCTCTAACGGTTCTATCAAGTTCACGTGGTTTCTGTATTTATCACTTTCATTCTCTTTATTGTCTTCTTCTTCTTCTTCTTCTTCTTCTTCTGTCGCTGATGTTTTATCATCTCCACGCTTTTTCCCCTTCTTCTTCGTATCGTTCTCCTCTTTTTTGTCGTTTTCGCCGTTAGACTTCTTCTCTGCGAACAAAACTGTATCGACGACGAACATAAAGTGCGATTTGCTGTCCAAAAAACACAGCATTTTCTCCTTTTCTTCCGCGTCTTCATTCGTCTTATCCTCTCTGAAACACACGCGTATGCTTTGCGCGATTTTGTTGTATTCGTTCGCTTTCACAAAGTTGCGCCGAAATTGCGCGTTTTCCACGAGTTTGCGACGAACGAGCGCTATGAATTTTTCCTTCAAAAGTTTCTTCTCTCGCTCGATTTTACTCTTTGGTTTCTTCTTTTTGTTCTTCTTCATCTTGTT
>Ga0255766_10001953_pt1 | contig 18623 bp, 12 predicted proteins | sample 071ome_23_FD_179966 | JGI IMG/M metagenome (GOLD analysis project Ga0255766, IMG submission 179966) | Coastal salt marsh microbial communities from the Groves Creek Marsh, Skidaway Island, Georgia - 071403BT metaG (version 2) | ecosystem: Environmental > Aquatic > Marine > Intertidal zone >... | reverse complement strand
ACGATGTCTCGATTTTCCACGTTCGAAGTGCGCACCCTAGCATACACACAAACACACACACACACGCGCACACACACAAAAAAAAACTATCGCCGCGCAAAAAGCCTCTCTCCCTCTCGCGACTCTATGTCTCGATCCTTATTCTCTCCGATAAATCTTTCGCGCGCGCGCGAGATATATGTATATAAACGACGCGTGTTTTTTTTTATCGCGTTTGGGTGTTTAAAAAGTCCGCAAAAAGGTCCGCACACCAAAAAAGAGAAGTTTAGGGTTAATAGTGTTACAAAACGGTGAATAAGTGTGTTAAAGGTCCACATACGACGTCTCGACCTTCCTTTCAAAAGCACAAAACAAAAAAAAAAGGTACTCGCGAGCCTCGCCCACGCGAGACACCGCACTGGACTCGCGGACCGAGAGAGAGAGATACACACGCGGAACACACGCATATTTAAAACACACACTTAAAACGACCACACAAAACACACGTAAAAACACACATGGAGGACCAACAACGGCTGCGGCAGCAGCAGCAGCATCAGCAGCAAAGACCGCCGTCGCCGTCGATCGTGATGAAAAACGTCTTCTCCGTCGGGGATAAGATGAAACTGATGAGAGAGAAAGCGAAGCACTCGGCGTCGAGCGGGTTCACGTCTCTCAAACGCGCCGCGAAGACGACTTCGCAGAAGATGAAGATTCCGTCGAATGGGAACGACGATGTCACGAATAATAACAACAACAACAACAACGCTTCTTCTTCTTCTTCTTCTTCGGCGATTCCGATGAGCGCGACGTCGTCCTCTTACGGGAGACAAAGCCCGAGTTGTTTAGGAGGACAAGGAGGAGGATTGAGCTCGAGCTTCGAAGGGACGAGTCCTCTGGCGCTCGCCGCGATGATGGAAGAAGAGCGAAGAGCGAGAGGCACGACAGGAACAACGGTCGTCGGCGGAGGCGGCGGAGGCGCGTATACGACGAAGGAAGACGAAGAACTGATACGGAGATTGCGAGAGCAATTGGTGGAAGCGCAGATGCAACACGACGAGACGTCGAAGGTTCTTTTGCGAGTGCAAGAAGATTTAGAGCTCGCGAGGACGGAGAAGGAAGATTTGAGGGCGAAGAGCGCGAAGATTTGGCAGGAGCAACAGGACTCGCTCGACGCGAAGGAGAAGGAACGGAAGACGAACGAGGAGGAATACGAGAGGAGAGAGAAGGCGAAAGAGATGGAAGTGGAGAGTTTAAACGCGAAGGTGAAGCAGTTGGAAGAGAAAGTCGCGAGTGAAAGAGAGAGAGCGGCTGCTGCCGCAGCTGCGATGAAAGAATCCAAGGCGGCGGCGGAAACAGCCGCCGAAGAAGCCGCACCGAAAGTAGACGCGGCGGTGGGTAAATACGAGGAACAGATTGCGGAGTTGAAGAAGGAACTCGAAAAGGAGAGAGAAAACGTGGTCGCGGCGGAGAAGAACGTCGCAAAGGAGAAGGCGAGAGCTGAAAAAGCACTCGCTGACTCTGCTGCTGCTGCTGCAGCGGCTGCCGCCAACGCCGCCGCGACCGTAACGTCGTCTTCGACCGCCTCGGAAGAAGAAAAGAGAAGAGAAGAAGAAAAAGAAAAAGAAGCGCTCAAGAGAGAGATCGAAAGCGCAAAGACTGAAAATGAAAACTTAAGAGCTGAAATTGAAACGATTCGAGCTTCGGAAAGCAAATTGCGCGATGAAATGCAATCGACCGCCTCCACGTCTGCGCGGGAAAAATCTGCGAGCGAAGCTGAACACAAGCAACGGATGGACGCGCTCGCTTCCGAGCTCGCCGCCGTTCAATCACAACTATCCAGCGAAATAGAATCCAACAAGAAAACCCTAGAAGACGCTCAGAAGCAGATCGCAGACGAGCGCGAAAGTGCAAAGAAAATCGCCGACGACGCGTCGACGAAAAGCGAGAACCGCATGGCTGAACTCGAGAAAGAGATTTCAAATTTGAAAGCGCTGCTGAATGTGTCAAACGTGGAGAAAACGGAGACGACGGAAAAGTTTGAGCTTTTATTAGCCACGCGAGACGAGGAAGTGAAAACGCTCGAAAAGAATAGGAAAGACGCGCTGGATGAGATTGAGTCCATTCGCGAGGAGTTGAACGTCGCGAAAGAAGCGGTCGAAGTTGCAAACGAAACTTCAAAAGCCGCTTTAACTGGCGCTGAGGACGCCGAAAAGGCGCACGAGGCAACGAAAGAAGAATTGAAAGCTCTTCAGCTCAAGTTAGACCACGCGGAGGAAGCTTTGAAAAACACGCAATCGTCCGCTCCGAATTTAGAGCGTCAAATAGCCGAAAAGAATGCGTTGAAATCAACTCTCGCGGACGTTCGATACGAACGCGACGTCTTGGCGAACATGTTGAAAGAGATGAAAAAGAAAGTCGGAGCGTACTCGATGGAAACGCCGCCACTCTTGCGCGCGGTAAACGACGCCAAGAAAAACTTGAACGGATTCATGTCCCGCTTTCAAGGAGCGGCCTCGAACTCTGCGGCGAAGAACAGCAACGCCGCGACGACCCAAGCGCCCGCTTCCGCGTCGAACGCGACTTCCGCCGCTGCTCGCTCGCCGCTGGCCAACGCCGCGACGCCTCAAAAATTAAACTTTAGCCAGCCCGCTGCGGCGTTGACGCCCCCGTGAAAGGCGGCGGCGCGCGCGCACACACACGAATAGATTATGCTCGTTATTATTATCATTGTTATTATTAGTCTACTTGTAGTCGCGTTGTATATTTTTGCGTTTGTTTTGAAATACCGTTGAAAAATCGACACAAACAAAACCTCTCTCGCACATCCTTCCTCCAAAGACACATGTCTTCCTCTCACCCGCCGCCTCCGGACATCAAGTTTGAAACTACCCACGGCGGTTTACCGGTGATCAAACTCGATTTCGACGAGAGAACCCCCGCGGAGATTGACAGCGAGAGGTGCGTGTTGCGATTGAAAGCGTCGAATGGAACAGACGTCGTGCTCATCGGCACCGCGCACGTGTCGCTCGACTCCGCAGAAACGACCGAACGCGTCATTCGCGAGGAAAAACCAGAGATTGTATTCATAGAATTGGATAAGAAAAGGTTGGAGAAGTTGCTGCAGAACAGATCGCTCGGGGAGCGACGAGTGCTGAAAAACGCGATTTTTAAGATTCGAGATATTCCTTCGGCGTTGACGTTTGCGGCGTCGAATTTGAGAGAAGTTCCTGGATTCATCTACCAAATCGGCGGATTAATCGTGGGAAGTCCCGCCGGGAACGAATTTACGAAAGCGGTGGAATCTGCTTCATCCATTGGGGCTTTGGTCATCCTGGGAGACAGAAGCGCGGAGGTGACGGCTTCACGGGTCATGAACCGCGTGCGGTTCGGGACGCGAGAGAAGAGCGGAAGAAAGAAAGAAACGAGAACGAGAGTAAAAAAGCTCGATCCGGAGGAACGAGTTCGAGACGTCGCGACAAGATACGGCTGCGAGGACCCGGGAAAAGTTTTGAAATGTTTGAAAAGAATTTTGAGCGCGGGGATGAACGTACCGTTGCCGCCCGGCGAAGCGGACGACGAAGAACGAGAGATGGAGGTTGATTTGAACGAGAGAGATGGAGAGAATTCTTCTTCTTTTGCGTCGACTTCTGGGACGAAAAAGATCAACGCGAATGATTTAAAGGTCGTGCGCGAGTGCGCGAGGAAAATCATAGAGGCGACTCGAAAGGAAGGGTTCGATGGGGAAGGGGCATTTAGTAGCGTATTGTTGGACGCGTCGAATAGCGAAACAGAAAAAGATGTTCGACGTACGATTTTAGACGAAAGAGACGTCATTCTCGCGCACTCTTTACACAAGGCGGCGAAGCAAGCGGGGCCAAATGTTCGTAAAATTGTTGGCGTAGTTGGGAGTGGACATGTTCCTGGTATTAAGAAGATATTCACTCGTTTAAACGATACGAGTAAACGTTCCGAGGGCGATGTTCTCCTTTCCTCGCTCGAGAAAGAAGAAGAACGACACGCGCACGACGAATATTTAAACGCGTTCCCACGTGACGTGGACGTGCCAGACCCGGCTCTAGATATGGCGCGATTCGCGGTAATGTTAGGAGGGTTCACGTATCTCAATTACAAAAAACCCGCGGTTGCGCGTCGAGTATCGGCAGTGTTTTTGGGTGGGATGAGCGTGGTAGCGATAGGCGCCGCGAATATTCTCGTAAAAGTTGGGCAATTCGCTGAAAAGCTCGACGATGCGTCACACGAGTTGCGAATGCGCGAAAAAGTGCCATCTCGCGATGCGGACGATAACGCACGCGTCATGCGAACCGCTCGCATCCGAAATGGCGTTCGAAAGTATGACGATACCGCGCGCGAAGACGAGTTGTAGTTCGTGATGAACAATGTTTGAGTACCCGATAGCGATTAGAGTTTTAAAGCAAGCATACAGCATTAGTTTTTAGCCATTAAAAAAATGTAATCATTTGAAGTATTTCGCAGAACGTTGCGCTCTCGATTGTGCTCTCGTCAATCTTGGCGAAAACTTTGGTTGCTTCTTTTCTTCGTCTTCATCTTCTTCATCTTTCGCGTATTTTGGTTGTTCCGCAACCGGAGAGAACATGGGAGTCTCGAGCGCACGAAGAGCGCCAGAGTTGCTTCGACTCGGAAACGCCTTTGGCGATTCGTTGTTCACGAAATCATCGTCGTTATCGATGGAGTCATCAATCTTTAACTTCTTTTCGTCGAAGCCCCACGGGTCCGCAACTTCTTCTTCTTCTTCTCCTTCTCCTGGTTCTTCCTCTTGTTCTTTCGGGCTATTCATACTATTCATTTTTCCAAGAGGCGAGTTTCCGTCGCTCGCAATGGATCCTCCTGGAGAGCGAATCGCATCCACGTACGCATCCCCGGTCACTTCATTCTTCATCCTACCTTTTTGCATCGACTCGATGTACGCATCGCTGCTCATAGTTCGGTTCAACTCTTCTTCCTCTTCCTCCTCTTCTTCGTCTTCGTCCTGCTCCTCCTCGGCGTATTTTTTCTCCGTGTCGCCTTGCGCCGACTCGACGCTTTCTCTATTCAAGAAATTCATCGCGGCTCGCGCCGCGGCTAAATCCGATTCCGCCTTCATCTTGACATCCGTGACTGATTTTTGCATTTCCTCAGATGCACGCTGCCACTGCAGAGAACGTCGTAGCATTTCGTCTTCGCCCGTTCGATCAATCATGCATGCAAATGCCGACGGTTCGTTAGTTTCGTAACTCTCCATATCCTCCTCTTCCTCTTCACCAGCCGAGTCTTCAACTTTGTAAGTCGTGTTGTTGATGTCTACGATAACTTCCGGCGAACGTGCGATAGCCATTTCTTCATCGCCGGCGCGGGTGTCGTATTTGCTAATAGGAGAGGTCGTGGTCGCTTCTGTGGCTGCGGCAGCGTTGAACTTTTCGCCAATGTTCTCGCCATAAGCAACGTTATTATCATTGTTTACGAGTTCATCCGCCTCAACTACTGGTGATGCCGTCGGCGAGACCCACGCTCTCGAGCGTCGTGCTAAAGGTCTTATTCCGGAACGTCTACCTCCCATCGAAGATTTTTTATCCTTGAAAGAAGAAATCGAGGATGCTCGGTAGTTCTCCGGCGCCGCGACGTTCGCGCTTGGATATGCTAGCGGTGGGCCTTTGGGTGTGAACGGGTTCCACAGCGCCGCCGACGATATCCAAATGACCGCAGAAGAGAGCCAAATGAAGTTCATAAACGTCGCCATGCCCAAGTATCTGTACCAGTGATCGACCGCGACGTGCGTAACGACGACGAGCATGGTACCATTTTCGAGCGCAAATAGCATCAAGATTAAGACGAACGGAATCAACGTGTCTTCACGGGTTAAACCCCAGAATGTCTTTCTCGGACAAGTCGTCGAACGCCACCAGAATCGGCCTTTCTTATCGGTTGAGTTCGAAACGAAACAACTCGGCGGCCAAATCAGGCATGCCACGAGTAACTTCACGTCGTCTAAAACGGGAATTCGAATCGTCTTCTTTTTGCCACCATTTTTGGCGATTTGTTTTGCCGACTGGAACGGAAGTTCCACATCTTTCAACTCTACAAACTTGCTCCAGATTTTCTTCCTGTCCGGGACGCCTGAGAGTTTGATGCGCATCAAACCGATGATGCACAAAATGTGCACAAAGAAAACCAAGAACACCCAAGCGCCACACACTGATGCGAACAAACCAATTGTCACCACGCGTGCCGTGAGCTCGAAGAGTCGAAAATTAAACTTGGCGAGCATCTCCGATAAGTGCGCTTTGTGGATGCCCCAGTATTCGCGCCAAGAATACGCCGGCGGCTTTTCGTGCAAATCCAAGGAAACGAAACATAGCGTCCCGCTGAGCAAACCACCAGCTACAGCGGAGAACAAAACGTAATCGAAACCGCTCCTGTCTGGGCATGTGGCATATGGCGAAGAACACATCATGCCAATGTAACACTGCAACGTAGCAACTGGTAAAGAGAGAAAAATGCAATCAACGAGTTGCATGCCGCGCAAATCCATCTCTGCTTTTCGTTGACGCACGTCGTGGCTTCGTAAGGCTCTCCACGCAGCGAATGCGGTACCGAGCTGACAGGCTGCGCAGACCGCACCAAAACGTCGAACGAATACTTTAAAGTCGTATTTTGTGTAACCAAACACCACCGCATTCGCTTCTTTATCATCTTTTGCTGGCTTCTCTGGCATCGGGTAATGCAAGAGCCAGTACGACGTCGTCAAACATCCCGAGATGAGAAAGAAAATCAACACGAGGGAGAACCACAACCACGAGGCAGTCACAGAAAAACGCCTCAACTCTCTGATCAACGAAAATTTCCCCCAAAAGTCGAGTAATATGCCAGTCAAAAGCATAATCTTTTGCACTCGCGCTAATTCTGGGCCGAGGCACTCGATGCGGTCTAAAACGCGCTTGGATATCGGTAGCGGACTCGCGACGGATTGCGCGAGGTTCGCTGGTAACGACATGCGCATCTTCGCACGATTGCGATTGCTTATTTTCTCGTCTACACCGAAGTCTGTAGCTTTACCAGCTGATCCTCCAAAAGAATCCGTGGCGTCTTCAAACTCGACTTGTTTATTGTTCTTTCTGTTATCGGTATCGTTCATGACATTATTTGTATCGTCTTCCACACCGATACTCGCATGGTCGATATTATTTTTGTTATTGAAATTGTTCGCGTTCATAACTCGGCTTTGATTCTTATGAGGAAACGCGGGCGAGCCAATCGACGCCCACATGGCGCCGTGGCGATACGAGTCCCGGTCGTACTCTTTCGGCGTGTCATTTTTGTTGTTACCTTTCCTCCGTTTGTTTTGGAACAAAAACGCCAGCGGAGATTTCATTTGCACGTTCTCATCTTCCATCTCGCCGCCGTTCGCTATGCCATGCGCGCCAGCTTCGAGGTCTTCTTCATCTTCGCTTTTAGCATCCGGCGACGCTTTCGCCGAGTCGTCCTCGCGGTTCTTCGTGTGCGCTAAAAAGTCTTGTCCATTCGACGCGTCGCTCTGATTCTCCGCCCCACCGCGACGTCCAAAAACCATCGGCGAAGTCGATTCCCGGTCCATGCTTCCGTTTCTCGCGTCTTCCATCTCGTATCTTTGATCTCGTTGCTGAAACGCGTTCATCGGCGTGTTCGCCTGCGAAGGCACCGGTTGAAAGTTTGGTGAAAACGCTTCATCGTCGTTATTCGCACTCGAGTTCTTTCTCATCCTCGCATCCGATAAATCCTTTTCATTTCTCCTCTCCGGAGTGGTTTCGTCCACCACGCACTCGTCTTCTCCGTCGTCGTCGTCGTCCATCATCGTCGTCGTCGTCGCGCTCTCTTTCTCGTTCGTTTCATGGTCGTCGTACACCGTGCTGATGTTGCTCACGAGCGACCCTCGAAGTGAATATTTCTTCTTTTCGTCGGGAGGAGGATCAGGAGGGGACGATATCCCCGTCGTTGTCGTCATCGCTGCCGTACGGAAGCTGTCGCCACCGCCTTCGCCGTTTCTGTCGCTCATTTCGTTCGACGACGGATGCGCGAGCGAGCGCGGGTTTGCGTCGGTCTTTCGCGTCCTCTCTCTCTTCTGCCGTCGTGTTGGTTCTGTCTTCGCCGTTTTTGAATTTTTTTCCCCAACGAGCAAAAAAAAAAAATTGAAAACCCTAAACTTTTCTGAACAGCGCAGCCCGAGAAGGAGAAGGGTCTGTCACGTCCTCGTGTCTTCATTCCGTTTTTGCGCACAAAAACCACAAAACACACACAAAAATGGGTCGCGTTATCAGAGGTTGCCGGTAAGTGATGCGAATACTTCTCTCTGTAATCACGCTCGATGGTTTCGTCATCGCGCGTTACGCGAGACGTTGCGGGAGATGAACGTTCGCGAGCGCGTTCGCGGAGGAGATTTTCAGATGCGCGCGCGCGAGCGAGTTTCTTTTTTGGTTTTTAGCCCTGTTTTGGAGGTGGCGTGGGATTTTTACGCGTCGAAATTACACCCGAACGGAGGTGTTTGCGAGGATGGGAAGGGTTTGAGAGAGTTTCGATGCGCGTCGACGAGTGTTTTGAACGCGTTGGTGCGCTCTTTCGGGCCATTCTGCGTTCGCGTCCGCGCGTATTTCGTTGGGTTTTGAAATCCTCCATCGCTCGATTTTTCTTTTTCGCTCTCGCCTTCCTCTTCTCTGAGCGCGTTCTTTGTGTCTCACCGTCGTTCTCTCTTTCTCTCTCTCATTCAAAACACAGTAAGGGTAAAGGGTCGGTTTTCCGTTCCCACACGCACACGCGTAAAGGCGCGGCGAAGCACCGTACCGCGGATTTTGCCGAGAGGCACGGTTACATTAAGGGCGTCGTGACGGACATCATTCACGACCCGGGACGTGGGGCTCCGTTGGCGAAGGTTACTTTTCGCAACACGAGACGCTTTGCGCACCAAAAGGAATTGTTTGTCGCGGCGGAAGGCACGTACACCGGTCAATTCATCTATGCCGGTAAAAAAGCGCAGTTGGTTGTCGGTAACATCATGCCGGTGTCCGCCATGCCGGAAGGTTCGATCATTTGCAACGTCGAATCCAAACTCGGCGACAGAGGAACGTTAGCTAAGGCTTCTGGCGAATACTGCATCTTGATCTCCCACAACTTGGAGACTGGATTTTCTAGAATTAAATTGCCGTCTGGCGCGAAGAAGACGATTCCGAGTGGGTGCAGAGCGACCGTTGGTCAAGTCTCTGGTGGTGGTAGATGCGATAAGCCGTTGTTGAAGGCTGGTACCGCGTACCACAAGTACAGAGTGAAGCGCAACTCGTGGCCGAAGGTGAGAGGTGTTGCGATGAACCCAGTAGAGCATCCCCACGGTGGTGGTAACCACCAGCACATTGGTCACTCCTCGACTGTTCGTGGTGACGCGCCGGCGGGTAAGAAGGTTGGTCTTATCGCCGCGAGAAGAACGGGTAGATTACGCGGTGTCGCCGGTATTCTCGCCGCCAAGGCCAAGGAAGGCGGCAAGGATTAATATAAGTTCTCGTCTTTTTGCTTGGTCGTGTTCTTCGCGCGATGATGATTCTGTGATGATAATGGTTGCATGTTGCTATCGTTATTATTATCATTTGAGAGGAAAATCAGAAGAAGATGGATCATAAAGAGAGAGAGAGAGAGAGAGAAATAGATTTTGAATATTTTCAATATAGCCCTTTTACATTACTTTGTTCTTCTTCTCGTCGTCGCGGAACGACGACGTCCGTCTTCCTCTTGTTGTTCTCCAGCTTCAACTTTCTCTCTCTTTGCAAACGTTAATTACCGTGCGTCGAGTGTTTCCCGTGCGTCGTTCGGCAGTCCGTTTTGCTACATTAAAAAGAAGATTCCGGTTTAACGCTTACTTTTCCCTTTGTTCGTTTTGTTTGTTGTGGGATATATTCGTGTATCTCCAACAACAACAACAACACACACGCTTGTGAGCCCAAAGTGTCTTCGAAATTTTTTTTTTGTCAACAGTTGTCTCTTCTTTTTGTTTCCGTCTGTCTGTTTTTTGCCTCTTCTCTCCCACTATTTTTGGCCTATTTTTTGCTTTTTCCGATTGATTTTTTTGAGATTTTTAAAGTGTGTGTTGCACTTTGAAGTGCGGCGGAAAATAAATAAAAGTAACGTCACACTTTCATTCATTCACGCACGCACCCGCGCGTTTATCTGGACACGTTCACGAACAGATCGCGCGCTCGAATCGAACGAATTGAACGGAAGAAATATCTCTTCCTGGATTAAAGCTAAATACGATCGTGAGCGAGCGTCGCGAGAGATCACGCGTTTGGACGTCGTTACGCGCGCGAAAGAGAAGAAAATAACTGTGTGTCTTCTCCCCCACGAAATTGGGAAAAAAAAACCAGGTCATATAAATTTGCTCGAAATTTGAACGCGCGCGCCGTTTATTATACGCGCGAGAGCGAACGAAAAGAGGCGATTTTTTTTCGACGTTCGAACAAAGCGCAGTTTTCCCCGCGCGATTCGTCGGTGAGATCGCACTTTTCCACCCGTCGAGTCCTCCGTTTACGCGCGACAACGATTCAAATTTAGAAAAAAAAAAGAGCGACGTCTCCAAGAAAAATATTTCTTTTCGAGCACACACAAAAAGCAGAAGAAAAAAAAGGAAAACAACAATCCGAAAGTAAAAAAACATGAAGCGCGCGGCGCCGGCGAGTCGTCAAGAGGCGCAGGAAAAAGCAAAGCTGATGCGAAGTCAAAACCGCAAGTATTCCCATCACGCGAAAATCCTCGAAGACGGAGAACATCGCGTTCGCGACGACCGAGAACGAGAGGAAGAGAAAAAGGAGGAGGCGAAAAACGACGCGAATTTGAAACGAGAAAACAAAGACGTCGACGAGAGGCCTCGAGACGAAAAAGTCGTCGTCGAGGGGGAGACAAAGGAAAAAAAGGATCTCACCAACAGTCGTCGGGCAGAAGATGAAAAAAATGTAAAAGAAGACAAAGAAAAAGAGGAGGAGGCAAAAAAAGAAGAAGAGGAGGAGGAGAACAAGAACGCTGCGGCGGCGACGACGAGCGAAGAAGACGGCACGAAAGAAGAAAACGAACGCGTGAAAGAGGAAGGCGAAGGAGAAGAGGAAGGCGTTGAAACGGCGACGAAAGAAGACGAAGAGGAAGAAGAGAAGAGGACGGAAAAAAAGGAGCCGAAGAGGAGAAAGGAGAAAAGCCGGCGAAATTGGCCGAGGGAGCAGAAGAAGGCGAGGATAATAACAATAATAACAACAATAACAATAGAAAAGAGGAGGATGAGAAAATGCCGGCGACGATTTCAAACACGACGAACAACGGTAGTGAGGACATCACGAGAGCCGCGGCGAAGGCTGCGCAGCAAGCGGCGGCGCAAGCGGCGAGTCAAGCCGCGGCTGAGAAACACGCGGCGCAAATTGGGAATCCTTTCTTGATGATGCACAACCAGCAACAACAGTTTTTAGATCCTTCGTTCATGCAGCAACATAAAGTTGGAAATGTAAACGGCGTATTACCTCCGATGCCGATGGAGTATCAGAACGCTCTTTTAGCACAGCAATTGATGCAGCAGCAGCAGCAGCAACAGCAGCAAAACGTCGAGCCACCCGGCCCGGCGAATAGCAACAGTACCAACAATGATCCAGCGGCGGCAGCAATGGCGCAAATGATGAACGGTAGCAATGTACAAATGGCGCCTCATCAACAATTAGCAATGGCGCAAATGATGCAAGCGATGATGGCACAGCAACAGATGGCGGCGATGTTTCAGATGCAACAGCAACAAGGCGGCGGTGACCAACAACAGTTCAACCCGATGGCTGCGGCACTTAGCATCGGTATGCTCCCTCCAATGCCACCGGCTATGTTTGATAACAACGCCAATGGCATGTCTCCAGAGATGGCGTATCATTTGATGATGCAGCAGCAACTTCAGCAACAACATGGCATGATGGGGATGTACGGGGGCATGAGCGGCATGCCTTTTCCACAGCATCACTTGGGCGGTCAAGAATTTATGAACCAACAACACCAAGCCATGTTAGCCAATCAAATGAACATCAATAATAATAGCAATAGCAACACGCCGAACGGGATCGGGACGGTGAAACCGGTTTCGAGGGGACCAAAAGTTCAATACGATGACGTCGATATCATGTATCGTAAACGTGGACGTCCTCTCGGATCCAAAAACACAACCACGAAAGATTCGTTCAAAAATGTTCCAAAAGGTAAACGCACGAAACGTGTCGCGAAAGGTAACACCACCACCAACGGTAACGGTGTCGTCGCAAGAGGTGGTGGGATCCAGAAAGTTGCTAAAGGTGGTAAGAAAGCTACCGAAAAGAAAAAGAACGGGAAGAATGCGAGCAACAGTAAAGATTCTATTCCGAATGGGGATGATTTACAAGAGTACTACGATGTATTAACGTCGCTGAAGAACTCCATCACCTGTTAAATGTGTGTTTCATGTGTTGTACAACTAGTTTATATTATACTATTACACTTTTTTTCTGTAAATTTCTCTCTCTCTCTCTCTCTCATCTTCTCTTTCTCTCCAGTCACACGCTACCGCTGCTTTCTGCTACTAATGAATACTAAAACTATTATAACTATGCACTCAACGCGGTGCTATTCAACGCCAACGCAACCAAAACTACTACAAATGCCGTTACAATCAGTAACATAGAATTTTGTTGGTACCCGGCGTCGCCTCCTCTTCTTTCCGAAGAAGACGAAGGCGACGCCCCAATGCCTCACTCGTTCGCATCGTCGTTCTCCTCTTTTCTCTTCCGTTCTTCTTCTTCCAACGTATCGACTAATTCCGGAAATACTTTACGAAACTGCGCGTTATTTACCAGCCAAGCGATGCTTTCTTTGGCAAACTTTCTCTTCTCCCGTTCGCTCGTTAAGATGCTCCCAGCGGTTATCTCGTTGTCCGCCATGAAGCTCTGGATCCCTTTCAATATGCTCGAGACCGACCACATCGGGTTCCACGTCTCCGGGTGATAATCCGACATCGACATGCATATCTTCTTACCCGGCTCGAATCTTCCCGACGGCGTCGACATGATAATCCCGGGTGGTTTGAACGGGTATTCTTTCGGAAAGAGAATTTTCCCGAGGTACTTCCCGTCCGCGTACGGCGTCTCCTTGGGCCCGTCGATGAGGAAATACCAATCGAGAATGTTCGTGGACGAGGACGGTTTGGCGAGTATTCCTTGCTCCGGAGATTTCAAGAGAAGCTTGAGCTCTTTTTGCAAACGTAGCGTGGCGGCCATGTGTTCGTTTTTTTAAGCGCACGCTCTGAGGAAGAAGCGTCTTGTCTTTTGAGGGAGCTGTTCTCCAATGAAGTGACATGTGTGACTTTTTCAAGTCGTGTGTTCGATTTTTTACAAATATGCGCCGCTACCGCTCCTATGACTCCCCCCGTAACTACTATCGCTGTTGTTTCATTCAGACAAGCTGAGCTTTCTCGTTAACCATCTCGCGCCGCGTTCGCTCGCTTCTTGCGTTTCTGCTTCTCGTATGGACCACTGACCGTAGCCGGTTTCATCTCTCTGCAACGCATCGACGTCGTCGTATTTTTCGATGAGTTTGCGAATGCGAGTACACTCGAAGCCGAAGTGTTTGTGGACGTAACAGGCGAACGCCGGGAAAAACCTTTCAACAATCGCGCGTCGAAATGGTTTCGACGTCCAATTCCACGAAGCGTTGTCAACGCCAGGGAAGCAAAGTTCTCGGAGCATCGTGCGCAATCTATCGTCCGCTTCGCACCACTGGCGATCCGCTTGCACGCGAAATAACAAAGCTCTCGAGAGCTTTTTGTACCACGAGTAGTACCCGTCTGGTTGTATCTGAAGCTCTTCGAGTTTCGAAATGATTGGAATATACTCCTGCGGGCACGTGGAAGGATCGTACTCGTTTGTTCTTTCCGCCTCGTTCATGTCAAACTGAACTTTCTCTTCGACTTCCGGAGAATATGGCGGCGAAGGCTCGCTTTTCTCTTCTTCTTCTTCTTCTTCTTCACTATCATCATTGTATCGCGAGGGCGAGGATATATCATTATCAATAATATTGACGTCCTCATGAGCACACACGACATCCTCACTGTCTCCATTTTCATCATCTTTATTCAATTCGGAATTCCGTTTGATATCCGCTTCGACACCGAAATCACTCAACGTAGCAGTAACCGACGGAGGCCATTTACTCACGACGTCATCGATACATCGCGAAGCTGGATGGTAGCCACTCGGCGTTTTCCTTGCCTTTGTCAAAATATCACGCAACGCGTGACAATCCCTGCCAATCTCGTTTGAATCCGCGACGATAAACTCGTGTCTCTGTGAACGCGTCAGAGCAACATTCAAACGCTCCCTCGTCGTGAACGAGTTCGAGCCTTTAAATGCCCCACAAAGCGTTAATATAATAACTTTCTTCTCTTGGCCTTGAAACGCGTCCACGGTAGAAACTTGAATTTCGCCACTCTCTTCATCGTCGAGATCTGATGTTGCGAGGATATCAGCAGTGCCAGTTGCACCGACGCGCATTCTTTCTAAATACGAGTTCACGCAATCCACCTGTGCGCGATAGAAAGCAATAATACCAATGTCTTTCGGTTTCAAACCCCGATTTAAAAGCTCGCGCGCGATAACAGCACATCCATGCGCCTCGGACGCGTTAAACTTCGATTGTCCTCCGCGTTCTTCTCGCGCATTCTCACCTTGCGTGTCGAAAAAAACCAGCGGAGGTACTCCCTCAAGTAACGCTCCTCGGTCGTTCGCGGAAACACCGTCTAACAACTTGCTCTCGTAGAAATGTGCGTTCGGCACTTCGCTCAAAAGAGGATGCATTCGATATTGGGTTCGCAGCAGCGTCACGGGTAGTCCAAGTTCCGCGAGTCGCACGAACAGAGTCGGTTGTTTCTCGGAAATCGTGGGAGATTCCAAGTTGCTCTCTAAAACCGGCGGTAACTGATTCGGATCTCCAACTGCAATCAAATGTTTCACGCCGAACCGAGCTAATGGCAAGAGACTGCAAATCTCAGTCATCTGCGAGCACTCGTCCAAGATTAAAATATCAAACTTTTGATCTTCCAAGTGCTTATTGACGCAAGAACTGCACGTGACGGCAACCACTGGCGCAGATTTCACCAACTTCGCGCGCTTTTGTAACGCGCCTTTTATCTTCAAACTCTTGATTTCTTCTTCGATGCGTTTCTTTCTCGATGCAATCTTTTCGTTTTCTTTCAGAGCTTTCTCAAGTTCCTCTATGTGCGTGTTTCCTTTCTTCGAATCTCGTTTTGCGTGTATAGAAAACGGAAGAATATCGGCATCAATCTTAGTCAACGAACCAACTCGACAAAAATCGGCAAAGCCATTCTCGAGAAGAGTTTTTAACACGCGATCCACGGCGACGTTGGTATTCGCGCAAACCAGAATTCTTCCATTTCGTTGTCTCGTATCCAAGCGGAGGGCATCGATCTGCTTGTGCTGCATATCTTTCTCGCGCGCGACGTGCTCGCGAATAAAGCTCGCGACTAATTTCGTTTTACCACTTCCGAACGGACCGTGCACTAAGCTCACACCGCGTTCTTTGTTTACCATGTCCTTCATCGCAATCGCTTGATCATGGTTCAAACCATATTGATGCTGGAACGTAAATGCCACGTCCTGGAAATCTTCCTCCTCATCATGCACATCATTTTCTGCGTCTCTGCTGTTTGTTTCTGAGATTGGCGGATTCATTATCATTCGCATGAGTGGCATCGTATCTTCTTTAACCATTTCGAGTGCATTTTTCATTTCCTCCAACTCGCCGAAAGCGCTCAGCGCTCGAGCGGCGTATACCGTGATGGACTTTCTCTTCACCCATCCACCGTTCGAGCTATTCTTGAGAGACTCTCTCAGCGTTCTCGGTAACTCGCCGAGCATTTCTACATGCATTTTCCCGTCCTTATCTGGCGCATGCCACGTGGACGCGACAACACCTGTCCAGTTTTGGTATGCATCCATACCTTGTCGCGTATTTTTCGCCACCGACGAAGAGAGAAAAAAACCTGGATCCGTGGAGATCACGTAGACGTCACCTTTCGCAAAATCTTTCGGTTTATGGTGTTCGCATTTACCCAGCGTGAGCTCAACGATAGTTTTCGATGGCTTTATGGTGCCCGTCTCTTCGTCTTTTTTCGTTTGCGTCTTGTAAGCCGTGATTTTACACGCGCTCCAGTAGTGAATTCGATACTGTCGTCCAAGTCTGATGCCTAAATTTTTTGGATCGACAGCCGTGCTCACGTGCGCTGAAGTTGCTCCGAATGGAGCGCTTTTCTTCTGCGGAAGTGTTTGTACAACTGTTCGAATCGCGTCCGAAACGCTCCTGAGCTTGAGCGAGAGTTGTTCGCAAGAAGTCGAGAGAAGATAGTTTTGGTACTCTCGAACGCCGCCTTCGAACCGCAAAGTGACGCATGAAGAAACCTTCTCGAACGGAAATTGAATAGTAATCGACGGTTCGGCGTACCGATATTGATTGTTATTGATGTTCTGTTGATTCCGATGTTGCTGTTGCAGATGTGTGTATGAAATATTGGTATTCCCGTAGTTCACCACGCGCTGCGGAACCATCGCTGGTTCCTCCTTTGCATGTTCTTTGTCTCCTTCTTCTCCTGCTGCTACTATTACTTCATCCTCCACCGAGTCGGCAGCTATCTGCATTTCCATCGCTTTCTTTTTTTGTTCCTTCTGCTTTGTCAGCTTCGCGAGCTTTTCCTTCAAAGTTGCAGCGATGTCCACCCTTTTCTGTTGTTTTGCAGAAGAGGTGCAAGGCTGTTCGTTTTCTTTCGAAGCCGTGCCAACATCGCAACCAACCCCGATGTCGTTCATTTCCTCCTCGTCATCTGAACGTGCTCGCTTGCCAACGCACTCTTTCGCACTCGCAACGAGTGATTGCATCGGCGTGAAAGTATTCATCGTCGCCGTCGTCGTTCTGGTAAACATTGGATTCCGAAACGACGTCGGCGGATTCTGGCGCGTACTCGTCGCCCGCGGCTGCTGCGCCGCCGCGCTCCTCGTCGCCTGAAACAGCGACATCACTTGCTTCGGCGGCGGTCTAACCGCTTTCCCGTCCGCACCAAACTCCTCGTCCACTTGAACTTTAAACCCTTCGAATTCCTCGATCGTGTCCTCGTCCGTCGTCAACTTTTCTAAAACCAATCTCGCGGTTGCCTCTTTCGAAACTTTCGCGAGAACGACTGCTTTCTTCCCTCTCGTCGCGAATTCTTCTCTCGTCACTTCCTCCCGACTCACGCTTTCGCCTCCGCACAAAACAGCCGCGCAAACGGCTCCGCTCGAAGAAAACCTCACTCTCACGTACCCGTCTCTCCATTTCGGTCGCTTCTTGCGCGTCTCGTTCGTGTGCGTCACCGCGAACAATCTCTCCTTTTCGCTCATCGTCATCGAGAAACTTTTTATATATTTTTGAAAAAAAAAGAAGGAATCTCGCCGCGACACGCTTCTTTTCACGCTGCTCTTCGCTGCTTTTCCATCGAACGAAACGACGAGAAAAACGACGACGACGACACCGAGGACGTTCCGCTCCTCTCTCTCTCTATCTCTGTGCGTGTGCTTTGTTGCAATGCGTTTTTCTTTCAAAATAGGAATCGGGTTTACGGTTTAGGGTTTCTCATAAAAACAAAAAAAAACGAGGGTGCGCAGATTTGACACAAAAATACACGAGAGTGCGTAAGAAGTGGACACACATCTCACATCTACACGTGTTACTACATTTTTTCAATCGCGCCGCGTATCGCGTCTGCTTTGTCACAAAAAATGGATCGAACAACGAGAAGAGGATACAAAGACACGTACGAGTTTGACGTCGTCGTCGTGTTCATAATTCTCGTGGTGATACCAACGTCCATATTTTTGATGCAATCGAAACGGAGCAAAGGGAAACGGTATCTCTCGTTTTTTTTGCTCGGCGCGAGTTTTCTGTGGTTGATTTTTGTGGAAGGGATCGTGCGTTTGAGAGAGACGGAGCGGGCGAGCGAGGTTGGTTTGAAAGGATTACTCGTTCCGGAGAGATTGATGGGTGGTGGCGCTGCCGTTGCTTCGCGATCGCGATCGAGGAGGAAGCGAAAAGGTCCGGTCGTGATGAAGAGGTCCTCTTCTTTCTCGGAGAAGACCGACGTGTTCACATCCGAGAAAAAAAAGGACCGGACGACGTTGCGCTATTTTTCGCTGCTCGACGCGCCGAGCGAGCGCGAAGAAACGTTTCGAAACGAGCGCATTCGCGCCTCGAGAGAAATGATGAGCGCTAAGCCAATTATCGTGCACGTGGAGCAAAAATTCTCCGGTGGTGACGCGTTTTTTCGAGAGGCGTTTTCTCAATACGAGAGAGAGGACAACGTGAAAACGGCGAGAGTTTCGAGCGATGAAAAGAGCGCAGTCGATGACGACGTAGGAACCGTGTCTTTCGCTAGCGATGGTAGTGCTGTCGTGACTCCTCAAACTCTGAAATCAATCTTTCCCGACCCGTTATCCATCCGAACCGTGTTCGTTGTGCGCGATCCCAGAGACGTCATCACCGCCTCGTACCTTTCGATAATATCAACGCTAGAGGAATGG
>Ga0255766_10001939_pt1 | contig 18688 bp, 29 predicted proteins | sample 071ome_23_FD_179966 | JGI IMG/M metagenome (GOLD analysis project Ga0255766, IMG submission 179966) | Coastal salt marsh microbial communities from the Groves Creek Marsh, Skidaway Island, Georgia - 071403BT metaG (version 2) | ecosystem: Environmental > Aquatic > Marine > Intertidal zone >... | reverse complement strand
CAATAAATTAATGGAAAAAAGAAATTTAACAAAAGCAGGTGCAGGTGAAGAAGGAACTGATGAATTGGTCAAAAATTATAAAAAAGACACACCAGGTCAAGAAGTAACGGAAGGTTTAGCAACTGGTGGTATTGGAGCAGGTGTTGCCGCAGGTGGAGATGCGCAAGGAACATTTACTATTCAAAATAGAGAGCATAGACATCCGTATAGAATTTTTGAAGAGTTAGTTCATTATTTAATGGGAACATCGGTAGGTGATGTAAAGAATTTATCTTATAGTTCTGTATTAGGTGAAGACAGTAATAATAAATCTATTAAATTGGTGAATAATAAATTAGGATCAACTTGTTTAATAGGTTTAGAAGATATTCAAAATTTTTATCAAAATAAAGAAATGACAATGGAACAATTTGAAGGAATGTTGGCAGAATTTGGAATTAATAAAACTGAAACTGACGAAACTGTTGCACCTCATTCTGCTAAAAAATTAGATAATGGATCTTATAGTATGGAACAGTACACAAATTATCTAACACATTCAATGAAACAACAAAGATTGTTTTAAGAGGAGAAAAAAATGTCTATTCACGGTTCTTACGATGGTATAGAATTACCTGGATCGGGTTGGTCGATATCTGCTGAAGGTTTAATTACTGGAGTCAATACAAAATTTACCCAATTGCAAGTAGGTTTTTCATTATTTTTTAATAGAGATTATGGTATGACTGGTTTGATGCCAGGACCTACAATCAATGCAAAAATAATTGAAATAATTTCAGACACTCAATTAAAGATAGAAGAATCTAAGTCGCCTAGTGATCCTGCATATGCTAGTGCATGGGATTTTGATTATAATTATAGTAGTGCCAATTTTGATATGACAGATATGCATTACCAAACTGCACCTAAATATGCCGATGAAATTTGGTTATCTCGACAGAATACCACGCCCCAACCTACTCCTGCTACACTTGCTGGCATTGATGCTACAGAAATGACGAATTTGGAATCTAATCCAATAATACCAAAACCTGCGCATACTGGGTGGAATGTTTTTAAAATGAAAGTCAGAGATGGTGTGCCACAGTGGCATACTGAAACTTTAGTTGCCGGGGGAATATCAGGCGATGCAGATGATTATTAATACATACTTAAAATTTTATTAAAGGAATTATCAAATGGTAGATGAAAACGAAAATTTAGAAACAGTAACTGAACCTGTAAAAGCAGAACCTGTAAAAGCAGAACCTGTAAAAGCAGAACCTGTAAAAGCAGAACCTGTAAAAGCAGCTGTTGCACCTAAAGATAATGGTGAATGGAAAGAATTAGGATTTAAATCTATGACGAGATATAGATCTTTTCAAAATAAAATAAATCAAATTCAACAAATGAATAATTAATTTTTTATTATTATGGAGTTATAATGAGTGAAAATCCTGAATTAAAATTGAGTGATTTGAAAGAAGACGATAAAATTGGTGTAGATTTTGTTCAAATTATTGAAAATAAATTTGTAGAATTGGACGAACTACACCAAGCACATTTGAAAATATTGACCGAATTAAATAATAAAAAAAATGAGATAAATAAACAAGAAGAGTCCATACAATACGAACTATCAGGTATAAATGGAGCAAAAATAGTATTAAAACAAATTTTAGAAGAAGCGAAAGATTCATAAAAGACTTAGGACGTAAATAGCATCCCCTATTTATCTCCTTTTTATCATGAACAGTCTTGGCTGAGTCCCAGCAATTTCCCTCATTTAGGAGTTTAAAACAATGGCTGATAAAAAAATGTCACAATTGGAAGAATTAGGAACTAGTTTACAATCTTCCGATATTATGCATATAGTAACAGATCCGGCTAATAATCCTGTGAATAGAAAAGGTTCTATTTCTGATATTTTTGGCACGTTGAATCATACTACAACATCATCGGAATCAACTGGTAAAACTTTTATAAATTCTAATTTTACAGTAGGTAATGGGATTGTTTATAGTGGAAATTTAACAAATATGTCTGCTAAAACAACGGTAGCACCTACGAGTAATACCTATATACCTGCAGTTTATGGTCAAAAAACAAATTTGACTGTATCTGGTGTGCAGGGTTGGTATACTGGTGATGTCATCGGGCATGAGATTGTGCTAGATGTGACAGATTCTGTAACAAGTGATAGATTTCAGGCTGCATCACATCAATATGGATTAAAAATTATGATTCAGGATAGTTCTGAAAATCGTGCAACATCACCAAGCGCTTTTATATGTTTAAATGATAGAACTGATAGCACATTAACTATGGATGAGGAAGATCCAGGAGCAGTAACAACTTTACTATCACTCGGTGACAGAAATGGTGAATACGTAAAACTCACTCAAAATGCACATTTATTTGAAGCACAGGGTGCATTGATGGCAGAAAATATGAATGCATATACAATTTTCACTGAAACTGATAATGTGGCGAAAATAAAAATTAAAGTAAATGGCAGTGACTATTATTTATTAGCAACTTCTAATAATCATTATGCACCTACTTCTTGATGTTTTTTTATTTTTAAACTTTAAGTAAATGGTAAAATGGCAGACAAAACTATCTCAAGTCTGCCTGCTCTGGCAACAGTATCAAAAGAAGATGTTCTTTTGGTTGTTGATAATCCAGCAGGCACACCTGTAAATCGAAAAATATCAATAGAAAGTTTTTTTTCTAATGTTGAACCTATAGTTTTTTTTTCTAATACACAAGGAGCTTCAACCGCAGAAACAGCATCAGTTGTTTTTAAAGGAGGTGTCGGTATAAAGAAAAATTTAATTATTGATGGTGATATTGAAATTAGAGGAGCGACTGTTTCTGGAACTACAAAATTAGGTGCTGTTAGTAATGATATAACTCTGACAGATGAAAACATTTTTGATTTAGCAAATACGGCAAATCCTTTTAGAACAATTTATGTAGGAAATGTAGCATCAGGTCAATCCGGTATATTAAATGTAAATTCAAATACAACAAATTTCTATTCAAATACAAATTTCATCGGTTCAAATTTAATAATTTCTTCTCAAAATTTAAATTTACATTCAAACACATTATTCACTGCAAATGTTTATGTGAATGATACGTCTAATAAATTTGTGATTGATTCGGATAATTTAATTGTTTCTAGTGAAGTTACAATAAATGGTAATGATTTAGATATTAATTCAAATGTTAATTTAACAAAAAGTTTGACGAACACGGGTAGAATATCATTATTTGATAATGATACCTTTATCGCTAATTCGGATACTTTTTATGCCTATGGTAATTTAGTTTTAGGAATGTATGGCAATGATGGTAATCCTAAAGGTACAACGACTAATGTTTACATAAGCGGAACAAATACATACATAAAAAGTGATATAACAGTCAAAGGCACTAAAACAGAATATTTTTCAAATTTATATGTTAATTCTGTAAATACATCAATCATATCTACAAATACATACATCGATTCAAATATTTCTCAAAAAGGAATATTTACACTCGTAGGAAATGCAAAATATACTTCAAACAAATTTGAAGTCAATGGATCTAATAATTATTTCATTGGTAAATTAACAACAAAAAATGAAATTCATAATAAATCTACAGTACAATCGACCTCTAAAACAACAGGAGCTCTAAGAGTTGATGGAGGAGTTGGTATTGGTAAAAATTTAACAGTTGGAGGAAATGTTAGTGTTACCAGTGATTTTACTTTAGGTGGAAAATTAAAAATTATAGGATCAAATGCAAATGTAACTTCAAATTTACAAATAACAGGTTCTAATACTTATGTAAATTCTGATTTAATTACTTTAAAAGGTGAGAATTTTGTCATTGATAATAATACTCATTTCAAATCTCTTACAGATAGTGATAGTCCAACAACAGGATCATTAATTATCGATGGTGGAGTGGGAATTGGATTAGATACGAATATAGGCGGTAACTTACAAGTTTTAGGAAATATTCATGCTATAGGAAATATCACAGCAAATGGAGATATACAATTAGGTGATCATCCTTTTGATACTGTTTCACTTATTGGTAGAATTGATGCTGATATTATTCCTGCTCAAAATCAAGTTGTAAGTATTGGTCAAGATGGTTTAGTATTTGCAAACGGATTTTTTAGAGATGCCTATATTAAATCAAATGTGGATGTGAGTAATTCTTTACTTGTGAGAGGAAAGAGAGCCAGATTTCAAGCAAATACTGAAGCGGTGGGTCCAAATTTAACAGTTTCTGCAAATTCAATTTTTTCTGGTGATAATTTTAAAGTTTACGGTCAAAATGCACATTTGACTTCAAATATAACTATCGATTCTATTAGCACAAGAATAAATTCAAATATTTTACTATCTGGTAATACTACTGTTAGTAATGTAGTTTTTTCAGGAAAATTTACCAATGTTGAATCAAATACTGAATTCAATTCATCTTATTTGAATATTAATTCAAACGTAAATATTACAAACTATTCCACTATTATCAATAGTGATGTCAATATAAACGGTGAATTGAGTTTTGGACAAAATGGTTCATCAAATAATATTATAATTTATGGAAATACCACTGGTGAAAAAATAAAATATGATGCAACTAGAGAAGAATTAATATTAAATACAAAATTAATTACTAATATTCCTGTTGAGACTGAGAACTCTTTAACACTTAGTAATAATCATTCAATAATTTTTAAGCAAAAGTTTATACAACAGGATTCAAATTCGATAGAAGGTAAATTTTTAACAGAAGATGGAAATGACCTATTTGTTTTAGAAGATTCATCGACAGATGGTATCTTTTCAACAGAACACGGATTAAATTTTAGGTCTAAAAATTTTTTAATGGGTGTTGGTGAAATAAATACAGGATACGGTTCTTCAGGAATTTTAATATTAAATAATGGCAGAATTCCCTACAATATTGCTAATTTGCCTATCGGACAATCTCATCTATACTCCAAACAAGAAAATATTAAAAATAGCAATGATCAGGTTGTTGCAAACGGTTCTTATTTTCATACATTAAGTAATGATGGTTATGAAACTGTTTTAGGTATACATAATAGTGACGGTGATTTAGAATTAATGTCTAGAAATTTATCTACTGGACAAACTTATAGACTAAATATATTTGAACTTGCAAGAGTTGTTGAAACTTTAAATGGTCAAATTGAGGGTACATATTTAAAAGAGGAGTAAAAAATAATGGATGTTGAAGTTTTTAAAAGTGAACTTGAAAAATTAAATAAAGATAGAGTATCTATTGATAATAGAATTGTTCAATTGAGAGAAGAATTGATTTCTTTAGAGAAAAATAAAGATGTATTGATAGGTGCTATACAAACTTGTAACTATTTTTTAAAATTGTCTGAAGATTCTAAAGCAAAAAATGATGCGGAAAAAGTAAAAGAAGAATTACCGTCTGAAAAAACTGAAGAGAATGTTTGATGATTTAAACGATGATAATTTTTTGCTATATGCGATGAAATATTATAACAATCCTCAATGTTTATCTGAAAAAGATTTTCATGATGATTTAAAAATTTTAAAGTATATTAAAAGATTGATAAATAGATATTTAATAACTGGAGATTTAAAAGATAGATTAATTTTAAATCATTTAATCATGATGGGGAATATATTCCCCATTTTTGCTGCTGTAAGAATATTATTCTACAAGATGCCAGAAAACTCCTGGCCAGTTTTAAAAACTTTTTTAATTTATTTGAATTATATGCCTAAATTTGTTGAAAAGATAAATGGTAAAAGTATATATACTGATGATATAGAAGTTGATTTAAAAGTTGTAAAAATTTTAAGAGAAATATAAAAAAATGTCAGCAATTAGTGCTATAGGAAATATTTACTTTGTTTATCAATTTATAAAAAAATTAGTAACACCTTTTGAGGAAACAGATGCTTTTAAATTAGGCATTATTGATGAAAATGGTAAAGTTCTTAGAAAAAGATCTTCATTGACAAAAACAAATGAAAAAGAAGCATATACTCTAACTGATACTTTAATATTTAATTTGAAAAAAATATTAGCAAAAGTTCCAGGTGGAGGATCAAAATTTGCCACATTTGCAGCTGCATTATTTTTGATTAAAGAAAATAAAAATGTAAATCATTATTTAGATCAAACATATCTTATGAATGAATTCACTTTGTTTTTGCATGAGTGTGAAAAGAATTCAAATGAAGTTGAACTAATGATGGAAAATTTTGATAACAATGAAAAATATATTAATGAAACAGGTTTAGCGGTAGGAGGAGGACACATTGCAGGATTAGGAGTTGAAAATCCAAACAATCCTAATCAAGCGGAACCGGGTAGGAAAAAAAGAAAAAAATTCGCTAATGCCACTGTTTTTGAAGTTGACACTGAAAGATATATGAGGGCAAGATTAGGTAAAAAGAAGTATGTAAGATATGAGAAATATGTAGGTAATGATGAGATTGGTGAGGATATCAGAAATTTTGCAATAAATAATCCTAAAGAACCTATAATATTACAAGATAAAACATCTGGATACATGATGTATTTAAGATATGGAAAAAAATAATATGGAAATTGAAGATTTGCTTTCTAATATTGAAGATTTAAATTTTGAAGATGAATCATTAGATAGTTCTGATGTATTATTTTCCGTACTAGGATTGGCTGCAGGTGTCGCAGCAGGACCCGTTGGAATGACAATATTAGCATCATTATCTAAGGCAAAGCATTTAAACCAAACATTGAATATGATAATAAAATTGATAAAAAATATTTGCGATGATCCGAATATAAATATTGACAATTCATATTTCAGAGAAATCTTGAAAGAAGAATTGGATCATAATCAATTTAAAATTTTACAAAAGGTATCAAAAATGAATAATATTAATTTGGTTGATGTTCCAGTTGATGAAAGGTGGGCATAATGGCAGTATTCAAAGAAAATATAGATGTTGTAAATCCAGAAGGTGATTTTTCTAATGATTCTAGAAAATCAGAAATAACATTTTATGGTTTTTTGAATCAAGATCAATCGTTAGATGATGCATTTACAGGCATAGGTATTACTGTTTACACAGATGCTGATAATTCGAATCCTTTAAATGATGGTGTTTTTAGTGGTCAATTTAATGGTATTAGTGGAGCTACTCCTACTTTTACAGTTGAAATTGATTCAGTAGGTGGTTCTGCTGATACATTCAAATGGTCTAAGGATGGTTTTGCGACTACATTAGCGTCAACTGTTCCAATCACTACTAATTTACAATCTTTGTCTGATGGTGTTTTGATCAAATTTGACAATCTGACAGGTCATAGTGTTGGAGACCAATTTGAAATGACTGTTCTTGCTACAACCTCACAACCTCATGAGATGGGAAAATTGAGAACAGTTCATGAAGGTGCGGCAGATGATCATAAATCTTCTTTGAGTTTAACAATAAATAATGATGGCTATCCTACTGAACCTGTTTTCTCAGGAACAGGTTTAAATGATTTATCTTTTGGTGGAAGATACAATAATAACAATAAAGAATTGGTCAGATTAGGTTATTATGTCAAAATAGATTCTACAGGAACTCCAGATACTTTTTCCTGGTCTAAAGACAATTTTTCCACAACAGAGGCAACATCAGTTAGTATAACTGGTTCCGCACAAACCTTAGAGCATGGTATTACGGTAACTTTTGCCGCTACAACGGGTCATACCTTAAATGATGTTTGGACAAGTTTTGTATATGATGATGCGATAAAGATTTTTTCAAATAATTTAGTAAAATTTTCTTCGGATAAAGTGCAGGCAGGAGGAGCAATTCTTTCTTTTAAGGTGTATGATGTCAACGGTAATTTATTGAATGGCGTATGAAAACTGTTAATGATCCTAAGATTTTATTATTGAAAAAATATGTTTGGTCGATGATGTTGAAAAATAAAGTTAAAGATGTAAAGAATATCTATCAATTCGCATATGCGAATGGATTGAATGATGAAGAAATTTCAAAAGTTTTTAATGAATTAAATTTTTAATTGACTAAATCTCAAATATGTGATATTATGTACTGATAATAATTTTAAAGAGGTACATTATGTCCATGTTTGTTGATATTAAATATTTGAACATGCTTTCGAATAGATTTTTACTATTCAAGCAAAAGCACGAATTTTTATGGAATTTTCGTTGTCCAATTTGTGGAGATTCTCAGAAAAAACTCACCAAAGCTAGAGGTTACGTTCATCGTAAAAAAAATGATCTTTTTTATAAATGCCATAACTGTGGAATAGGTCTCACATTTTCTAATTTTTTAAAAAAAATAGATATCAATCTTCATTCCGAATATATTATGGAAAGATATAGAAATGGTGAAAATGGTCATAGCAATTATGAAAAACCTACATTTAAATTTAAAACTCCAGTATTTAAATCAGAGAAAAAATTAGACATTGATCTTCCTTGCATTTTTGAACTTGATGATAATCATCCTTGTAAAAAATATGTTTCATCCAGAAATATAAATCCCAGTAAATATAAATATCTTTACTTTGCTCAAAACTTTAAAGAATGGGTCGAGAGTTTAAATCTTGACAATTCATATGAACTTATCAATAACGATCCAAGATTAGTAATACCCTTTATAGATGAGCAGGGTAACCTAATTGCAGCGCAAGGTAGGTCAATAGATAAAAAATCTAAACTTAGGTATATTACTATAAAAGTAAAAGAAGATGCGCCTAAGATATTCGGATTAAATACTTTGGATCGTTCTAAAACAATATATGTAGTCGAAGGGCCGATAGATTCACTATTCGTAGAAAATTCAATTGCTGTGGCAGGGGCGGATTTATCAACTAGCATTAATTTTTTAAATGATTCTGATTTGGTTTTTGTTTATGATAACGAAAAACGAAATAAAGAAATCATTAAAAAAATGGAAAAAAATATTTCTCAGGGACAAAAAATAGTTATTTGGCCCAATAATATTTTATATAAAGATATAAATGACATGATATTACATGATATTGATGTCATGAAAATATTAAAAGAAAATACTTTTAGTGGACTGCAGGCAAAAATGAAACTTGTAATATTTAAGGTGTAATATGTTGAAAATTTTAGTTATGGGGTTACCCGGTGCTGGTAAAACTACTTTGGTTAATGAGTTAAAAAAACATCTAACATTTGATCATTATAATGCTGATGAAATTCGTAAAAAATATAATGATTGGGATTTTTCAGGTGAAGGTAGGAATAGACAAGCATTGAGAATGTCTGTATTGTCCAATGAATCTGTTAATTCAGGTAAAATTGCTATTTGTGATTTTGTGTGTCCTACTAAAGATTTGAGAAATGTTTTTAAAGCAGATTTTATTGTATGGATTAATACGATAGATTCTGGTAGATTTGAAGATACGAATAAAATTTTTGAACCTCCTATCAATCCTGATTATATTATAGAAAAACAGGAATGTGAAGTAGAAGCACCAAAACTAGCCTCAGTTATTATGAAAAAAATAAAAGAGAAGAAATATCCTCACAATTGGAATAATCAGCATCCAACAGTTCAAATGTTGGGCAGATGGCAACCATGGCATGAAGGACATAGATGGTTATTTGAACAAGCATTGAAAAAAACTGGTCAAGTGAATATTATGATTAGAGATGTCGCAGGAGTAGGTGAAAATGTTTTTGATTTTTCTCAGGCCGAAAAAATAATACATGATGATTTGAGAGAAAAATTTCATGGTCAATATATTATAACTAAAGTTCCTAATATCGTTGATATTTCGTATGGACGTGGTGTTGGTTATTCTTTTACTGAACATGTTCCTCCGCAGAAAATTCATGATATTTCTGCTACTAAAATTCGAAAAGAAATGGGAGTTAACGTATGAGCATTTTAGGTGAAATTAAAGTTCATCAACATGGATTTGTCAGATTATTAGAAGTTATGGGTTCTGATCAAACTATTGAAGAATCTGCTAGAATTAGTTATGGGGAAGGGACTAGAAAAACGAGTGAAATTAGAAATTTGATCAGATATTTAATGAGACACAAGCATACATCTCCATTTGAAATGGCTGAAGTGAGATTTCATTTAAAAATGCCGATATTTGTCATGAGACAATTAGTTAGACATAGAACCGCTAATATAAATGAATATTCTGGTAGATATTCAATAATGAGTGATGATTTTTATTTGCCCAGTGAAAATTCCGTAAATGAACAATCTCCTGTAAATAATCAAGGTCGAGGTGAATTAATTGATGATTTTAATAGAAATTTAGTCTTAGGGTCTATGTCAGCCGTCAATGATATGGCACATCACACATATAAAAGAATAGTTGATCCTCAACCTACAGACGGTTTTAGTGATACATTTAGGGGTGTTGCTAGAGAATTGGGTAGAACTATTTTACCAGTGTCAAATTATACTGAAGTAATTTGGAAATCAGATTTACATAATTTTTTTCATATGATTAAGTTGAGAACAGATCCTCATGCTCAGGAAGAAATTCGTGATTTTGGTAATGCTATGTATGAATTGGTAAAACCATTTTTTCCTTTAAGTTGTGAGGCATTTGAAGATTTTAATTTGAATTCAGTTACATTCAGTGGTCCTGAAATGAAATTTCTTAAAAAATGGATTGTAGGAGATTTCGCAGAAGAATCATCATGGGAAGATTATATTATTGATGGTTATTATGGCGAATTAATGAATTTGAAAAAAAATAAAGAAACCATTAGTTTAGAAGATGCTGAAAAATTATTACGTGAAGAATATGGATTCTCAAAAAGAGAATTGAAAGAGTTCAAGAGCAAAATTTCAAAAGAATAAATAAAAAGTCACTAAAAATTTATTATTGTTAAGGAGTTAAAACAATGCCATTACCGACCGAATATCAGAGATTCATTCACTTATCCCGTTATGCAAGATGGAACTATACTTTAAATAGAAGAGAAACATGGGAGGAAACCGTTGAAAGATACTTTAAATTTTTTGCGGAACATTTGGATGAAAATCACAACTATAAATTAGAAAACGGAACAAGAACAGAATTAGAGCAAGCCGTTAGGGAATTGAAGGTTATGCCTTCAATGAGATGCCTAATGACAGCTGGAGAAGCATTAAAAAAAGAAAATGTTGCAGGATACAATTGCTCTTATGTAAAAATCGATTCTCCACGTTCTTTTGATGAAATACTTTATGTTTTGATGAACGGAACTGGGGTCGGTTTTAGTGTTGAGAAAAATTATGTAGATAAACTCCCAGTGATAGCAGAGGAATTTTTTCCTACCGATACCTGTATTGTAGTGGCAGATAGTAAATTAGGTTGGGCAAAGGCATTGAGGGAATTAATTTCACTTCTTTACGATGGATTAGTTCCTCAGTGGGATGTGTCAAAGGTTCGTCCGGCAGGCACTCCTCTAAAAACATTTGGAGGAAGAGCATCAGGACCAGAACCTTTACAAGACTTGTTCCGTTTTATTACGGAGATATTTAAAAATGCCGCAGGAAGAAAACTTAAATGCATCGAAGCACACGACATCGTATGTAAAATTGCTGAAATTGTGGTGGTTGGAGGTGTTAGGAGGTCTGCTCTTATTAGTCTTAGTGATCTTACAGATGAGCAAATGCGTCACGCTAAGTCAGGAAATTGGTGGGAACAAAATGCCCAAAGAGCTCTCGCAAACAACAGCGTTAGTTATAAAGAAAAACCAGACGTTGGAACTTTCATGCGAGAGTGGCTCGCCCTTTATGATTCAAAATCTGGAGAAAGGGGCATATATAATGCAATGTCTGCGATGAAACAAGTAGAATCTTTAAATGTTGATGAAGAACAAAGACGAGAACCTAGATCTGATTTCGGAACCAACCCATGTTCGGAAATTATCCTTAGATCAAGAGAATTTTGCAATTTATCCGAGGTTGTAATTCGAAAAACTGATAACTTAGAATCATTGAAAAATAAAGTAAAAGTTGCAACAATTTTAGGAACGTTTCAATCAACATTGACAAATTACAAATATCTCAGTAAAGAATGGAAGCGCAACTGTGATGAAGAAAGACTCTTGGGTGTTAGTTTAACTGGCATCATGGATAATGATCTTACTAATGGAAAAAAAGGTAAGAAAAAATTGACAGAGGCACTTGAAGAGTTGAGAGAAGTTGCCGTACAAACAAATAAAGAATGGGCGGAAAAATTGGGTATTAATCAGTCTGCCGCAATTACATGTGTAAAACCATCAGGCACAGTATCACAATTAGTTGATAGTGCATCTGGAATTCATGCAAGACACAATGATTATTACATCAGAACTGTTAGAGCAGACAATAAAGATCCGTTGTGTAAATTTATGAAAGATGCGGAATTTCCTAATGAACCAGATGTAATGAAACCACAGCATACAACAGTATTTTCATTTCCAATGAAATCTCCTGAAGGATGTGTTATGAGAAACGATATGACCGCCATTGAACAGATGGAATTGTGGCTGGCATATCAGACGCATTGGTGTGAACATAAACCTTCTGTTACTATTTCTGTTAAAGAAGATGAATGGCCGGAAGTAGGATCTTGGGTTTATAATCATTTTGATAGAATTTCAGGAATTTCTTTCCTACCTTTTAGTGAACATACATATCGCCAAGCACCATATCAAGATTGTACAGAAGAGGAATATTTAAATGCTCTAGATACAATGCCTAAGAACGTTGATTGGACTAAACTTGCTGAATTTGAGAAAGAAGATTTTACGGTTGGATCTCAAGAATTGGCATGTAGTTCTTCATCTGGAGGTTGTGAAGTCGTAGATTTATAATTTTTTCATCAGGGTTTTTTCGGAAACCCTGATACATAAATATAATAGAATTTTAAAATTATATTGCCAGAATTATAAAGGAAAATATGGATTGGAAATCAATCGAACCGTTGTTCGTGACATCTATCATCGGTCTAGTTGGTTGGTCATTGGTCGAAATTTCTAATTTAAAAGTTTCTACAGCTAAAATTGAAACTGAACTTAACTATGTCAAAGAAAGTATAAAAACAATTGCAGGTGATATAAGACAAATAAAAATAGAATCTATTGGATCAATAGATACAAAAAATCAATATATTCCTGTGTCAGAACCACCAAAATCAAATGTTATAAATACGTCCTATGAATGATGATGAAATTTTAGAAAAAACTATAGTATCTCTAGACGAACACACTCCAGAAACCGCAGAACAAATAATACAAAAATGGAAATACAAAGTACACTCTTTTAAAGTAAACCATATTTTGTATTCACACATTGGTAAAAATCATCGAAATATTTTTTGTGATTATAAATTGTATGATATACCGAATACTATGTGTAAAGTTATCGAAAATTTGATAGATACTGGCGCTGATATGGTGACAATTAATATGAATAATAATATTAAATCAATGGAAGCAATATCACAATATGCAGAAGATATTAAATTATTAGGTGTAACTGTGTTAACAAGTTGGGACCATAATGATCCATACTTTATACATAAACAACAAATTGGTGATATGTATGAAAGAAGTTTATGGATGATGGAAAAATATGGTTTTTGGGGAATGATATGTTCAGCTAAAGATATTAAAATGTTTAAAAAAACAAAGTTAAAAAAAATTACACCAGGAATTAGATTTAAAGATGATTTATTGGGTGATCAAGTCAGAGTAACTACACCAACTGAAGCATTTGAAAAAGGATCTGATTTTTTGGTGATGGGAAGAAGTTTTTTAAAATATTTAAATAATGAAGTAAAGGAGAAAAATGATTAAACATGAATTGGATTTTAGTGAAGGTAATTACATTATAGGACATTTTACATATCCTAAATGTCCATCATGTGAACAGGCAAAAGAATTGTTGAGAGAAAAAAATATACAATATATGTTTATACAAGCAGATAAAAAGCTATTCGGCAAAGTCATGGGCGTTACAAAATCAACATCAGTTCCTCAAATTTTTATGGACGGAGAATATATTGGGGGATATGATGAATTAGAGGAATTTTTAGAAAAATAAATTCATGCAAATAGATTATATCAGTGATATCCATATGGATACCTGGGATGATGATTTAAATTGGAAAAAAACAAAAAAGAGTGATCATTTAATTATTGCGGGAGATGTTGCTGATAAATATGATGATATAAAATATACATTAAAAGCATTAAGTAATCTATATCAAAAAATATATTATGTGGATGGTAATCATGAATATGCTACCATGAGATTTGCTTATCAGGAACAAAAAGACAATATAAGAAATATTTGTAAAGAATTAAATAATGTTCATTTTTTACCCGATAGTCCTGTTATAATAAATGACATAGGTATTGTAGGAGTATGTGGTTGGTGGACTTTTGACTTTTCTGGTTGTGATGCGAAATTTTGTATAGACTGGTTATCAACAAATAGTAAAACTTGGCATGAGTTTGAACATGTTAAATATAAAGTTGATTCTGATTTGATATATTATTTTTTTAACAAATTAGCAATAAATGATTATAATTCTTTAAAGAAAAATATTAATCATATATACGATAAAGTAAAAAAAATAATAGTAGTTACACACACGGCATGTAATACTAAAACTACGGTGAATACATATTTCACAGGTGAGGATATTAGAGGATTATTTGGTAATAGTCATATGATGAATTTGGTAGCACAATACAAAAAAATTAAAGTATGGATTAATGGTCATTGTCATGTGAAAAAATGTATAACTGAATTTGAAGTCCAATTTCTAAATAATCCTAGAGGAAGACCCTGGGATTGTTCGACTCAAGAATATAAAATCGATACCTTAACAATTTGAAATAAATAATAATAATATATGATAGAATTAAGTCCCTGCATTAAAGTTTGCAAATTAAGTGACGATAAAATTTGTGTGGGATGTGGAAGAACAATAGATGAAATTATGAATTGGAATATATATGACGAAAATATCAAAAGAGAAATTAAATTCAAAGCAAGAAGTAGAACCACACAAAAAAATTTTAAATTTGATGATGAATGAAATTCTTTTTGTATTAAAGGATGAGATAGAAAAAGTTGAATATACTATAACTGATATTAAAAATCATCCTCGACCTGATGTAGAATTCATGACAATGCCTATAAAATTAAAGTGTTATCAGGATGGAATTAAATTTGCTTTTAAAATTATTAACAAATATAAGGAAATAGAAAGTGATAAAAAATAATGGAAAATAGTATAAAAATAGATTGTCATTTCTGTTCAAAAAATTATGAGATATTGTATGAAAATGATACTCAAAGACCTGAATATTGTGCTTTTTGCGGTGAGATAATAGAATTAGTTGAAAGTGATGAAGATGATAATTGGGATAATTAAAAATTGTATATTGTAGGAATTGATTATTCATTGACAAGTCCGGCACTAACGGAGTTTTATGGAACTGATTGGAATTATAATATGGGCATTATTAGTCATAGTTGTTTGGCTAGTAATGAACGACAGAGGATCAGGTGGTCCTCCATCTCCGGTATAGATATTAAACTTTATCCGATTTATGATGGAGACATCAAGAGATATAATAAATTGTCTGAATGGGTTTTTGATAGAATAGTATTGCATAATAGGCGACCGGAATTTGTTTTTATAGAAGATTATGCTTATGCGGCAACCGGAAAAGTTTTTAATATAGCAGAAAATATGGCAATATTAAAAAATATGTTAACTACTGTCGGTTTAAAATATTTTATGATACCTCCTACCGTAATTAAAAAATTCGCTACTGGTAAAGGCAATGCTAATAAAGAGAAGATGTACGATAGTTTTTTAATTGACACAAAAAGAGATTTAGAAAAAGAGTTTAACATAAAAAAAGATAAAAATCCTATCTCTGATATTGTTGATTCTTATTGGTTATGTAAGTATGGATTTTTTAAGTTAAAGGAGTAGATGGCAACAATACCAGAAGAATATTCAGATTTTGATTTTGGATTTTCGGCAGTTGATGATGAGGAGTATAAGGCAAAAACTGCAGAAGTAGAACAAAAAATAGTTGAAATTGAAACAAAATCAGAGAGTATAGTTAATTTAGAGAAAAAAATTGATACTGCGATTAAAGAATTAAGTTATAAGAAAGAATATTTAGAAGAAAAATACCGTGAAGACATGCAAGAAATAGAAAAATTAATATTACCTTTATTATATAATTTAATGAAAAATCCTGAAAAAGATTATATATATTGGCCAAATCGTGAATCAATAATTACTAAACAAATAGAAAAAATTAAAGATATAACAAATGATTTGGATTAAAAATGCCAACAACAGAACTTAACTTCAAATCAACCAATCAAACATGGACCTTAAAAGCAGAGGATGCGGGATATACTGGATATCCTAATAGTGGACAATTTTCTATCTATAATGGTGCTAATAAGTTGTGGGGATTGAATGAGAGTGGGTGGATTCAGAATCCAACTGTAATTTTATTTTCCAGTTATGGAAATTCAGGTGGCACATCATTTAATTCAGCGACCGTTGTACCATACAATCAAATCGTGGATAATGTTGGCGGACATTATGACCCTACAACGTATACATTTACAGCACCTATAGATGGTAAATATTTTTTTAGCGCAAGTTTTTTAGAATATCCAAGTGCATCAACAGGTTTTGTTACGTTTTGGTGTTCAAAGAATGGAGCGGGTTATAATTCTAGTTATCCTATGTCGAGAGGACCTTTGACTTCTCAACAGACATTAGGATGGCATGGTCACGTATCGTTGTCGGCAGGAGATTATATACAAGCAAAAATTGAAGGAACGGGAACTTATTATACAAGTGGCGGTCATGCACATTTTTCAGGTCATTTAATAGGATAAAATTATGGCATACAATGAACACGTAATAGATCATTTCAATAATCCCAGAAATGTGGGATCACTAAATAAAGATGCTGACGATGTTGGAACAGGATTAGTTGGCGCACCCGAATGTGGGGATGTTATGAAACTTCAAATTAGAGTTGAAGATGACAAAATTGTTGATGCAAAGTTCAAGACATTTGGCTGTGGATCTGCTATTGCATCTTCCTCATTGGCGACTGAGTGGGTTAAAAACAAAACCATAGATGAAGCTATGGCAATTCAAAATACTGAGATAGTAGAAGAATTATCGTTACCTCCAGTCAAAATTCATTGTTCTGTTTTGGCAGAGGATGCCATAAAAGCAGCGATTAAAAATTATAAAGAAAAACAAAATAATAAGGAAAATTTACAATATGTTTGAAAAATTTTTAACAGGACTGAAAAAAGTTTTTAGTTCTAATGATACTGAAAAATCAACAACATCAGATAAAACCATTAAAAATTCCTATACTGAGATAGAATTAAAAAAAATGACAAAAAATAAATTATTGGAAGTGGCAGATAAAGAAATGAATCAAAAATTAAATGCGAGATTAAAAAAAGATGAATTGATTTCGGAAATTTTAAAAATTCAAAAATGAAATACATTATTAAGGTTGAAAATAAAGTTGTCTATGCATCTTCTAATTGGGAAGAAGCATTAAAGGCAATTAAAGAAGTATTTAATAGAGGATATGATAATGTTTATTTAATAGGAGGTAAAATTGGTTATTGGAGGTAAAGATTTTACAATTTCTATTACAGAAAAAGCAAAAAATGTATTTTATGAAGCAAATGAAAAATTCATACGAGTTGGAGCAAATCCAGGAGGATGTTCGGGATGGAGATGGACACTTGAATCGACAAATGACCTCAAACTCAATGATGTTACATTTGAAAGTGGTAGAATAATTATTGATAAAGAACTATTGACAAACGTTATAGGTTCTGTTACTATAGATTATAAAGATGATAATTTAATTGAACAAGGGTTTGTTTTTTTGACTAATTCGGGACAATGTGGATGTGGAGAATCTTTTCAACCATTAAATTCTAATTTTAAATTTTGATAATGGAATTTTATTTTTATGAAATTAGAGAAGAGAACCGTATTTTAGGTAAAACCAAGCCTTTTCATATTAATGATATGAATTCATCATGGATTGATGAGGAGATAAACTACATTAAGAGTAAATCAAAAAATATTAAAAAAACTAAAATTATTTTATTGAAATATAAAATAGAAAGTGATTAAAAAATTCTGACAAGATGTTAAGTTTTGCGGCAACGAAACTTTTATACAGTTAAGCAATTTCGCTTGTATATGTGACATCAAGCTAACTTTGCCGAGTTAGGAGTTCATTGTGTAGCTTTCAGAATCAAAATTTGTGAAAATAAAAGAAATTTTCTTGATGACACAGGAAAGTAACAGTTAGGACGGGAGTTCGATTCTCCCCACCTCCACCATAAATACATTACCTTATCAACAATGTGTTTATGATGGGGGTGTTTAGGTATTCGACTGATTGCGAGGATACTGTAGAGAGAGAATAGGGTTGTGACCTACACTAAATAAAGTAGACGCAGATAACTCTGATTATACTTCAGCACAAGTAGCGATGGCTGCTTAATGCTGGTGGGTTTGAGAGTACCTAGAAACAGAAACTCTCAAAACACACACTTTAAACACACATTAGGAGAACAAAATGATTAACACACAAGCGATGCAAGATTTT